>ERZ808278.138-NODE-138-length-59636-cov-14.628640_pt1 | contig 59636 bp, 53 predicted proteins | sample MGYA00521239_ERZ808278 | MGnify/ENA primary metagenome ERZ808278 (study PRJEB31516, sample SAMN03275600) | gut metagenome | biome: mammalia-associated habitat; material: feces | host: Papio cynocephalus | place: Kenya | collected 2012-07-17 ... | reverse complement strand
TGAGCACATAAAACCCAACTTTAGGGGTAATTTTTGTGAAAAAGCGAATGTTGAGTGGGAATTTGAATGGAAAAATGCATTTTAAGGAGAACTCAAACGGGCGATGTTTTAAGAAATCGCGACACAAAAGAACGAAAACGGCAAACGATATTTTGCAATACAAAAACACCAAGGATTTCCGCAAGAAAAGCGACGGCAACGGCATGACGGATAAGCGAGGATTTCGCCAAGCGGGTTAGCGCGAAACCTCGCTCCGCTCCGTGCCGCCTTTTGCGGAATCGGGTTTGTTTTTATGCAAAGACGTGCCGTAGTCTTGCGCGCGCGTACGCGTGCGCACTTGTATCAAAGACTACGGCACGTCTAACAGGCAAATTGAGAAAAAATGTTAAAATGAACAATATTGATATCGAAAGATTGATTTGTTATAATTTTATCGTAAAAATCAATGATGGATTCGCTTTCAGAAACAACACATTGAATTATAAAATGATTGAGGTGAACTATTATGCAATTCAAAAAGATAGATCATTGTTAAAGGGTAATAATTGAAATTGCTATCACCAATTTGTATTGTGTACTATTTTTTAATGGGCATCGAATTGCTAATCCACTGCGACGGAGTTACACCGGTAAATCGCTTGAATATCGTTATAAAATAGCTTGGCGTAGTAAATCCGAGAAAAGTGGCTATATCGGTGATTGAATATTTTTCTTCTAAAAGCAGCTGTTTTGCTAATTCTATTTTTTTGACAAAAATATAATCGGAAATGGTTTTACCCGTGATTTTTTTGAATAATGAAGATGTGTAAGTTTTATTCAATGAGATTTCTTTAGAAAGATTATCCAACGTGATTTTATCGTGTATATGTTCGTCTATATAATTAATGCATTGTTGTATATGTTTATTGTGTGCATATAATTTTTTCAACTTGTGTACGATGGCTATATATTTTTTTATACCGTTTAGCAATTCTGTAGCAATTTCTTCTTCAGTGTTTAGCTTATCAATCTTTTGAATAATTTTGTCGGAAAGTTCGTATGCTTCCGTTTCGTTCATTCCGCTATTGATAGCAACTCTCGATGTAATTGTCAATGCCGCAACCGCAAAATATTGTAGTTGTCTTATGGGATTTTCAGACATTTTTCCAATGGTTAAAATATCTCCTTCATAAAGCGATTCCGATATCATTTTATCAAATCCTTTAACGTCGCCGGTCGATACATAGTGAATAAGATATTTTTCAATAGAATATGAAGAATGCGGTACTGTTTGAAAAGATTGCTCAAATTGAATATCTGCGATTATTTCCAAGGGATCGATTGTGTTAAATAATTTGTTTTTAGTATCCATAGTGTATATATTATAATAGCTTTTCCGAAAAAGTCAAATATTATGATATAAATCAAAATATAATTATATTAAATTGCTTTCTAAAAGATGTAAAATATATTGGAAAATCTATATCTCTAATAAAATAAGGAATGATTAATATGAATGTCAAATTAAAACTCGCTCTTAAAATAATAGCGTTTATATTGGCGGGCATTTTATTGTTTGTCGGCGGGCTATTAACTTGTTATTATTTATTAGAGCATTTCCAAACTAAAAACGGTCCCGATAAATGGGAAAGCGATATTGCTAAAATTGAAGCACAATACAATGGCAATTATCCGCAAAACGAAATAATATTTTATGGAAGTTCAAGCATTTATCAATGGTCTACAATGAAGGAAGATCTTTCACCGTTACCCGTTCATAATCACGGGTTTGGCGGTTCTACTTTGGACGACGCGATGGTATATGCGGAAAGATTGATTTTCCCCTTTAACCCCAAAGCCGTTGTTATATATTCAGGCACAAACGATATGGGCAACGAGTGGGTTGGATTTGGAAAGGACGCAAAAAAAGCATACTACGCATCTATCGGCCTTATGTGCTATATTCACGAGCATTTACCGACGGCAAAAATTTATTACATAGCGTCTACACCTAACGAATTTCGCTGGGATTTATGGGAAAGGATGTCGGAATGTAATCAGTTAGTAAAAGATTATTGTAGTGAAAATTCTGCGTTCACATTTATAGATACCGTACCGTCATTATTAAATGAGAATGGAAAATATCGTTCCGAACTGTTTTTAGACGACGGATTGCATTTTAATGAAGAAGGTTATAAAGTTTGGACGTCCATTATAAGCGGAGATACGACGAAAGAATATTATCGCGAGGATATATACGTCGGTTATCGTTATTTCGATACATTCGGTGTGAAACCGCGTTATCATTTTGGGTATGGCTTGAGTTATACCAAATTCAATATAAAAATGTTGACGGCACGGGTGGACGGGACTACCGTTAAAATGTCGGTGGCGGTTAAAAACGTTGGTAAACACAATGGAAAAGAAACGATACAAATTTATGTATCTGCCCCTAAGGGAACTTTGAATAAGGAATATCAACGACTGGTCGCTTTTGGTAAAACAAAGTTATTATCCCCAGAAGAAGAACAAGTTTTAGACATTTGTTTCGATATAAAAACGTGCGCAAGTTATTTTGAAACGACATCAAGTTTTGTTTTGGAAAAAGGAGATTATATTGTGCGTATGGGCAATTCATCTGCCACTACCACTGTCGCCGTTATAGTAACTTTAAGTGATGATACTATCGTTTCCAAACATAAAAGTGTTTGTCCTGTAAAAGAACAATATGAACGGATAATTCCCAAACTGCCTGCATTTGACGATAATATAACAAATACTACACGACTTGTCTTACAGAGCGAAAATATAGTAACTGACGAAAATCAATATCATATTCCCGAAAAATATTCTGACGAGCGTGTTGATGCTATTTTGAAAAAACTTTCCGTCAATGATATGATAAAGCTTTGTGTGGGTTCAGGCTCGCTGTATATTTTTTCAAAGAAAAAACTTGTAGTTCCCGGCTCTGTCGGAAGAACAACAAATAAATTGTATAAAAAAGGACTTTTAGGCGTTCATCTTGCCGACGGTCCCGCAGGATTACGCCTTATGCGCACTTCCGCCGTTTCAAAGTTTTTATTAAAAATGGTCGATTATTTTATGGCGTTCGTAGAATACATCCCCGACACTTATAAAAAATTTATAATGGCAGATAAGAATAGCCCGAACGTCCTTTATCAATTTTGTACGGCGTTTCCCGTTGGTACGGCTTTGGCGCAAACTTGGAATACTTCGCTTTGTGCAGAAATAGGAAAGGCAATATCCAAAGAAATGGTAAAATATAATGTTACGTTTTGGCTTGCCCCTGCTATGAATATTCATAGAAATCCCCTTTGCGGACGTAACTTTGAATATTATAGCGAAGATCCGTTATTAACTGGTATAATAGCGTCTGCAATTACAAAAGGCATTCAATCCGTTGACGGTAATTATGCTACCATTAAACACTTCGTTTGCAATAATCAAGAAGATAATCGAAATAAGTCTAACAGTATCGTTTCGGAAAGAGCATTACGTGAAATCTATTTACGCGGATTTGAAATTTGTGTAAAAGACGCTCATCCAAAAGCAATAATGACAAGTTATAATCTTATTAACGGCGTATATGCTTGTAACAATTATGACTTAATTGGTTCTGTTCTTCGTAATGAATGGGGATTTGACGGTGTTGTTATGACCGATTGGAATGCTACCGAGCCTAACCTTGCAAGAAACGATTTAGCCATAGCAGTCGGCAACGATATGATTATGCCCGGCAATAAGTATTGCAGAAAGCAAATAAAAAAAGGCTTGAAAGATAAAACACTTACAAAAGAGCAGCTTAAAAAAGCCTCGGCTAATATTATTCGAGCAATACTCAATTCAAGTGTTGCAAATAAATTTCCCGTAAAGAAGGTATAAATGAATACTATGATAGAAATACAGGCAACAAGGAAATTGCAAGCTTGGAATCGCATTAAAAATTTATATGAATCCGCGTTTCCAAAGGCGGAACAATTGCCGATATTCGTGTTGACATATTTAGCAAAAAATAGAAGGTTAAATCTTTCGGCTTTTTATGATGACAATTTATTCGTCGGCTTATGTTTCTATGAAGTATATAACGATATGATTTTCGTTATGTTTCTTGCCATTGACGACAAAATGCGTAGTATTGGATATGGATCAAAAATATTAACGGCATTAAAAGAAAAATATCCGAATGCGACAATAAGTTTGAGTATAGAACCCGTAATTGAGGAATGCGATAATTTTCTTCAGCGAAAAAAGAGATTAGCGTTTTACGAACGTAACGGATATTATAGAACGACACTGCAAATAAAGTGCGGTAGAGATTTTTACTGGATTCTTTCCACCGATCCGAATTTAGATAAGGAAAAGTTTCGACAAACGTTAAAATCTTTGAGTGTGTTGTACAATCCCAAACTCTTTGCTATTGTGTAAGCAAAAAATCAATTGTTTAGTCTTAGAAGATAGTGTCATATAGAAAGTGTCCATAAAAATATGTCAGAGTGAAAAGGTTTAACAGAAAAGACAGCCACTTGAGTGGCTGCCTGTGAAAACCAAGCGGTTGGCGAACGATTCAATACGTCTTGAGATGTCTAGCGGGTAACATGCCCTTGAAGGGCTAGTGCATACCTCGCGTTTCACGCGTGGTTATGATTTTAATAATGTATTTTTCAAAGTGAGTAAAATATTTTTTGCAAATTCATTCTTCTGCGCCATATGGTTGTGCGGTTGACGTTCAATAGTTTTGTTACTTCGAGATAAGTCAATCCCGACATATAGGCGCAGAGAACATCATATTCGCCCTGCGTCAAATGCATCCTTTCGATGAGCGCGTCAACGGCGGTATAATCGTTGTTGGATTCATCGTCGATAAAAGTTATGCGCGACGATGCAACGCTGTCGCTTATGGCGGTTGTGTGCGTTAAATGGCGAGTGAATTGTTTGTCCAAGTATCTGTCCGTAAAACGGAAACACGCTTGTTTAATCGAGATAACGTTTCCACGTGTGGTTGTATAATTATCACCAAGTCTTTTGCCTATGTGTTCGCAAAGGAAAAGCATTGCGGTTTGCGCTATATCGTATCCGTCCGAGTATTCGTCGAGAGAATCGTTGGATTTGTTGCAATCCTTGATAAGTCCGTCATAAAGACGATATAAATCTTTGCCCGATCGACACATAACGGTTCTTATAGTAAGCAACGCTATCAATTCGCCGATTTTCTTGATGTTGTCTGCGGTTATAACAACGTCACCGTCTAATATGCATTTTCTTTTTGCAACGATTTTAACTTGTGTTTGATTGCCATCGTAAATGCGGATTGCATTTTGATTTTGAAGATTGATTTCTGATTTCATATTGATACGCTCCGAGTTTTATTTGCCTTTCGGCAACAAGACAGCGCAGCACCGAGAAAACTCAAAACATATCGATTCAAATCGTAAAATGCCTATGTCAACGAATCGCATAAAAATATTGTGTAAAAATCCCTCTACTTGTATCAAGACTACGGCACGTCTAATCGTCACACTTGTATAAAAGACTACGGCACGTCTAATCGCCAACGCGTAAAAAATCGGTTAAAATGCGCATTGAAATTGAGCCAAAATTTGATAGCAGAAAAACAAGATTTTTATGCCGTTGACAAAGGCTTTTGCCGGTGCTAAAACGCCGCGCCGAAAGGAAATAGAAAACTCTGAGCAAGTATGAAAACTATTGCGATTTAAGCAATCTATTGCAAGATATAAAAACTAATCTGATGTAAAAATTTGCAAAAAATTATACTTGAATTTATACTCATTTTTGATAATGAGCCTACAATATACAATATAATGTGCTTTGCTAACTTGCAAAATTCAACTTATAGTGTATAATGAAAGAACAGTATATAATTAATAATTGTGGAATATTCCACAAAAGCACACTAAATTTGCTCGCAAGCACGCTCTTCGACAGCCTTTTTATAAGCGTTCATCACGCTTTCTTTTAGATACTCTCGCGTCGGGGAATTGATGGCGTGGACGAGGTCTTTGTATTCGCCCTCGGGCATCTTTTTGGACGGCATTGCCATAAATACGCCGTCGTTGCCTTGAATGAGTTTGATATCGTGCACCGCAACGCTATCGTCGATGACTACGGTTGCAACGCCTTTGAGTTTCCCGCCTTCGTTGTTCACGAGACGCACTCTTACGTCGGTGATATTGATCATAATTTTATCCTCCTTATCTTTGGGAAATCCCCTATAAATTATAATAGCACCTAAAAAAGTGCCTATCAAGGCAAAAATTTGACGTGTGCGGATAGCATACGTTTGTAGCGAAACACAAAAACGGCTTTTGCATATAATGTTGCTATGTTGGATTTTTCAAATAAAACGGTGCATTTTATAGGGATCGGAGGCATATCGTGCAATGCGCTGGCAAAATTCGTGCTTGATTTTGGCGGAAAAGTGAGCGGAAGCGACGCGAAAATCACGCCTATTTGCGACGAATTGCGCTCAAAAGGCGCAAAAATTTGGCAAGGGGAAGCACCTCAAAATATAAATGCGGATATCGTCGTTTTTTCAAGCGCGATAAGGGCGGATAATAAAGAACTGGTCTTTGCAAAGCAAGGCGGTGCAAAGTTGTACGAGAGGCACGAGTTTTTGGGTGAGATTTCGAGATTTTTCGGAAGAAGCGTCGCGATTGCGGGCACGCACGGTAAAACGAGCACCACGGCAATGGTTACGCATATCCTAAAAAAGTCAAATTTGAAATTTTTGTCGATGATAGGCGGTGAGTGTGTAGACGGCGGTAATTACGTCAATAATACCTATGCGGACAAAATATCCGACCTAATAAATTGCGTTTTCGTCACGGAAGCGTGCGAGTATAAAAGGCATCTGCTTGCCGTGAAAAGAGATATAGGCGTAGTAACCAACGTCGAGTGCGATCATCCCGATTGCTATAAAAATCTCGACGAGGTGCAAAGTGCGTTCAAGAGTTTTTTGAACGGTGCGCCTATAAAAATCGCAAGCGAAAAGGATTTTACCGACTTATACGAAACGACGACAAATTCGTCTCGATTTTGCGTCGTTTGCGAACAAGATAAATTCTATATCAAAGTCGGGGACGACGGAGCGAGGATATATCAAAACGGAACGTACGTCGCTCGGGTACGCCTCGAAGACGACGGGGAGTATAACTACAAAAACGCGCTTTTCGCGCTCACGGCAACGTACCGTCTCGGCGTGAGAATCAAAGACGGCGCAGATATGCTTGCAAGCTATAAGGGCGTGAAACGCAGATTTGAACGGAGCGCGGATATCGACGGCGCAAGAGTGTATTTTGATTTTGCACATCACCCAAAAGAAATAAAATGCGTGTTGGAACGCGCAAGAAAATACGGGAGCGCAATCGTCGTTTTTCAACCGCATACGTATTCGAGAACAAAGGCGTATCTATCCGATTTTACCTCCGTCCTCGGCGGTTGCGATTATGCAAAGTACGTCGTTATTATGCCCACGTATCCCGCAAGAGAGACGCCTTTAATGGGCGTCGACAGCGACGCTTTGGCAGACGCAATTTTCGACAAATTTCCGCAAAAGCAAGTTTATCTTGCAAAAGATAGACAGTCAACCGTCGATTTCGTCAAATCGCACGCAAACGAGGTAGATACGGTGCTTATGATAGGCGCGGGAGATATATACGACTTGAAGACAACGCTTGCAAAACTGTGAGCAATCGCAAGGCGTGTTATAATATCGATATATGCACATATATACATATATAAATATATAACGATATAGACAATCAAAATCATATATGCCGATATGTCCAAAGTATAAATCGAGGTATCCTCATATCGAAAAGCACGCATATTTTGCGTGCTTTTCATTGTCGTTCCAACCTGCTTTTTTTGAGTTTATAAAGCTTATAAAAAGTTGCTGTTTTTGCTCAACGCCGTACGTTTCAAAAGAGTATTGCTTGCGCGTTTTAGATGACGTCTTCCGCGTTGAAGTCGAGAAGACGCTTTATATTGTCCGCCATAACGATGAGCGAACGGCACTTGGAAGTTGCGTTTTGATAATCGCCACATTCAAGCGAACCTTCCGCCTCACCCATTGCAACGGAAAACGCTCTGACGTCGGGTGAGTAGGCAAAAAGCTCAATATACATACGCCTCTTTTCCCACCATTCGGATATGTCGCGAAGTTGGTCGATGGCGGTTTCGTCCTCGGCAAGTACGGCTTGTTCGAGGGATTTGAGTTTGTCTTCCAACTCACCGAAAGTCTTGGTGACGTATATGTTTTCAAGTATTCCGCCCGTTACGATAAACACGAGCACTACGACTGCGACTACGACTCTTTTCATCTCACTTCCTCTTTGAGCGTGACGCTCGGATTGTTCGTCGTGGGCGTTAGCGACGTGATTATATAATCGTCCTTAAAGGGTTGGATAAATACGTCGTCACCCGCAACGAGCGCAACGAGCACGTCTTGTTGATTTACGCCCAAATTGGACAAGAGTTGCAATACCTTTTCTTTGACGTCACCTTGAAGTTTGGATAGGTTCTCCGCGACGAATTCACCTTCCATAATGACTGCAACGGGGATTTGCGCCTCGTCAACTTTTAGGTGCACGTCGTCGGGACAAAGCGGTCTGTTTTCGGATTTTGGCATAACGCTAAGGTTGCCGTTGGTCTCCAATATGGCGTATTCCACTTCGCTCGGATTGAAATATCCCGCGCCTCGCAACGCTTCCATAATATCGTCGATGTTGAGGTTGAGCTCTTTCATAACGTCGGGCAAAATGTTGCCCTTTTCGATGATGATAATGGGCTTGCCGTTGAGAAATTTGCGGAATTTGATGCTTTTGGTGGCAAGTTTCGTGATGAGGATATGCACCAAAAACAGCGAAAATACGGGTATAACGCCGTACAAAATAGGTATGGACGCGTCCGCCATAGGTATACACACGAGGTCGCTGGCAACGAGAGTTATTGCAAGTTCAAAGGGTTGCAATTCTCCCAGTTGCCTTTTGCCCATAAGTCGCATCGCAACGAGCAATACGAAGTATAAAACCAAACTTCTTATAAATAAATTGAGCATAGCCGTAGTGTGTATCTACGGCGCACTTTTATACTATGCCGGTTTGCTTTGCGTACGGTGCAAAGCGCGATTTTTGTGCGTTTCGTTGCGTTTTTGAGTTTTTTTCGCGGTGATTTGAGAGGTCGATTTTGATTTTTTCTCGTGTGTGCGCTTATTGCGAGAAGGCGTGGCGCGACGAGTCGTTTTAGTGCCGGTTTTTCGGGTTTTAGACGTGCTACGACGTGGTTTTGAACCGCTGTGACGGACGTTTGATGCCTTTGCGCTTGGTTTTAGCATCTTTATGCACGCCGCGATATCCGCAACGTCAAATACTCCTATAATGAGGAAGAAGAAAAACACGAGATATACGCCCGTTACGATAATCGTCGTGATATGTCCCGCGTACGTGCGAAGTAGGCGCGCCGTAAAATAGCCCGATACGGCAAGAAGTATGCTTGAAAGAATAAGCGGAACAGTCTTTTTGTGATTGATAAACGCGCCGACTTCCTTTTTGAGGACGACGAAGTTGCAAATCGAGATTATCGAAAAGCAAAGACCGGAGGCAACCGCCATCGAGTACACGCCTATGAGTTTGGGCAAGAAGAATATGCACGGAAGCATCGAAACCGCGCCCAAAACCGTGAATAAGAGCGTGTAGCGTTCCTTGCCGAGAGAGTTGACCATAGGAGTAGTGGCTTGCGCCGTGGCAATCGGGAAGAGAATAAGTGAGCAATAGGATACGAAATTGCCCGCTTTTTCGTCGGCAAACAAGAGCTTGCCGAGACTTTGTCCGAGCGGTAGATACACCGCAAAGAAAAAGCTTGCGATGATGAGCGCAAACAGCAAAGAAGTTGATAATTTGGTGCGCAACGACTCTATATCGTTTCGTTTGCGAAGTTGCGCTATGTCGGGCGTAAGCACCACGGAAAGCGCGCTTATAAAAGTTACGGGCGCCATAATGAGTGGCAACGCCATACCCGCGACTCGTCCGTATTCCGCCGTAGCTTCCGCCACGCTCATACCCGACGATACGAGCAGTTGAGGTATTACGAGTGCGGTGAGCGACGCGCCGAGCGAGGATATAATACGCGTTGCGGAAAGGGGAATAGTGCGGAGCGTCAAGTCCTTAAATCCGCTCGGTTTTGACAATCGTCCGCCCGCTATGAAATATAGCACCGCAAGGATAATTACGCACAACGCGTCGGACAGCGTCATCGCAAGAGCAATTCCGTTTGCTCCGCGCATACTTGCCACTATACCGCTTGCAAAGATTACGGCAAGGATAATGCGTACTACCTCGTCAATAAGCTCCGTAGAAGAGAACGTGACGAAGTTTTTGCGCCCCCAAAACCAACTGCGAAGGGACGCGTACAACGTTGACGTGACGAGCGATGGGAGCATAATGAAGAATATTGGCAAGCACTCGGGATTTGAGAAAAGCGGGGACAGCTTGTCACCGAGCACAAAAAGCACCGCGCATATTACGCCCGACAGTGACAATCCAAGAATTATCGAGGCGGTGGTGAGTGAATTTTGCCTTTTTATATCACCGTTTACGGACGCTTCGGCAACCTTGCGAGAAAGTACTACGGGCGCACCCGCGGTTATGGTGAAGAGCATCAAGAGCACGCTTAAAGCGATTTGATATTGCCCGACGACTTCCGCGCCGAGCGTGCGCGACATCCACATTTTGAAAACGAAAGACATAAGCCTCGTTGCAATGGAAAAACCTGTGACTATTGTGAAGGATTTGGCGGTATTATTCATATATGGAATATATGATAATTAATAATTAAAAATTAATAATTATCTTTGCGCCGAATGCTAAACACGTGTCACTTATCTCGTTGAGATAACTTGACACATATTTAGGCGCAAACGTCCTACACAAAAGCAATCAGAGCATTGCTTTTGTGCGTAAGGTCTCACAACCTTGAGACGGCTCGGCGGTTGCTCGGATAGAAAGTTGATGCTCACGACGGCTCTTCGTGGAGTTATAAACTACTGCTCCGCCTGTCTACGAGCGTCGTTAGGCGTGCGTTGCACGCTAATGGAATATTCCAAAACTGCGACGAAGTCGCAATATCACTTTTGGCATAAGCCAAAAATATCACTGTTGCGTAGCAACAATATCACTGCGCCAAAGGCGCAATATCACTAATAAAAAAGCACTTGCAATCGCAAGTGCTTTTTTCATTAAGGTTTGGGTCGATTATTCTTTGTTGTCGTCGTATTTGTCACGCTTTGCGTCGAGGGAAGGAGTTTCAACGGGCGTTGCAACTTTCTTTTCTTTCTTCTTCGCAATCGGCTTGTTGACCTTGCGGACGATGTAGACGATAACTACGATGATGATGAGCAATCCGAGAACGATCGTCGGGATCATCCACCACAACGCTTCCGTATTGAACGTACGTTCGGGCGTCGTGTTGTTGCTGTCGTCGTTCGTTTCTTCGTCGCTCGTACCCTTGCTCTCGGAAGAGACGGTGCGTTTTTGGACGGTGTCGCTCTCTTCTGCCGCGTCGTATGCGTTTTCGTCGATCTTTCTGATCGTCACGTCGTCGAACATTGCGTAACCGCTGGTGAGACCGGTTACGACCGTTTCACCTTCGACTTCGTCTGCAACGTATTTGCCGAGCGAGAGTTTGAGAGATACCGACGTAACGTCTTCGTTGAGAGTCTTGACGTAGAACTTGTATTCCACGAAACCTGCATCGGAAGCGGTGCGGATTGACTTGAAGATGAAGGGGTTATCAGTTTCGTTTGCAGAGCCGAGGTAGAGTTCCACAAATGCGCCGACCGTCTCGTCGTCGGTTGCGTCGATGCCGTACGTTCTTACGAACACGCTGACTTCGTAGAAGCTTTGCTCTTTCATCGTTACGGAAGAACCGGAGTAAGTGTACGCGCTCTTTTCCATATTGTTGATGACGAGCATTTGGTGACTGCCGTTGTGTGCGTAGAGTTCGGATACGGGTATCCAATTCTTCTCTTGCATTTCAACGAGTTTGGCTTGTTGGAGTTTTTCGACTACTTGGTCTTTGTCAAGGTCTTTGTATTCGTCCTTGTCTTTTGCCTCGTCGTATTCCTTATCGGAAACGGTGATGTCTTCGAGCTTGTAGTCTTTGCCGAGGATGCCGACGTAATCAACGCCGCCTATGTTCTTCACTTCGTAGAAACCGCCGTCAACGTAGATGACACCGCTCTTGGTGTTGCTTGAACTTTGGTTCGTGCCCGTCGTACCCGTCCAACCGTTGGGGGTGGAGAGGGAGCTTCTGGACTCGACGGTGCTGGAAAGTGAGTCAAAGCTGTCGGTGAGGAATGAAAGTTTGTGGATTTCGTTGCCTTCTTCCGCCTTGTTGTAGTCAGCCTCGTCGATAGAGGTGTAGTAGATATTGTCGAAGAACACGTTGCCCGTTGACGCAGCTTTTTGCGCTTTGAGAGCGGTTCTGATTTCGTCGTCGGTCTTGCCTTCGTATTCGGAGTTGCCCTTTACCGCTTCTACTTCCGCATCGGTCACTTCGATGTTTGCGTAATCGACGTTTTCACCGAGCCACAAATTGAGCTTCGTGGAAACGCTCGTTTGACCGACTTCGATGTAGAAGGTGTATTTTGTCCATTCCGTACTGCTCGTGCTTTGGATAGTGAAAGAGCTCGTGCCGGAGGTGAGCGAAGACTCGCCGGTGAGATATACGGTTGCTTTGGTTGCGCCTTGCGTCTTGACGTACAAGGAAATCTTGTAGTAGGTGTTGGAGGAGAGCGTTACGCTTGAAGAAGCGAAGCCTGCCGCATAACCCTTGGAAGAATTGTTCTTGTTGCCGATTGCAAGCACGTGACCCTTGTCACCGGGGAGAGAACCGAGTTCGAGTTCGGTTGCGTTCTTGCCGATAGTGGGGTAGAAGTCGCTGAGGTTGACGTCACTATTGTATTGGAACACCGATTTTGCTTGGTTGCTCGGAACGAAAGTGAACGTGCCGTCGTCGTTCGTGTGTTGATTGAATTTGATTACGCCCGCGACGAGGTCGGAATCTTCGGTGTTTGCACCGAGTTTGTTGTCGTTGATAGTCCAGTCGGACGGAGCCACGGCGATGGTTTGATCTTCGAGACCTTTGCCTTCTTCGAGCTTGTCGTCGTCGATGTCGTAATCGTCGAAGCTACCGTTCTTGAATGCGTAAGAAGTGCTGGACGTGAGGTCGATAGCCTTGGTGTACGTGCCGGTGGAAGTTCCGGTGTACGTGGAGTGAGAAACCGTTTCGCCACTGAAATTCGCAACGTACATTGCGCCTTTTGCAAGCGTGGAAGAAGTCCAACGCGTGCCAGTGCCGAGCGTAAATTTGAGGGAGATTTCAACGTCTTTGTCGTTTGCACCCGCGATAGCAACGGTGAGTTCGCACCAATCGTTTTGATACTCGTCGTAGTCTGCGGTGTTGATCTTGGAGAACGTTGCAAGCGTCGTGTCGTCTTCGTATTCGCCGTCCGCGTTCTTATTTTTTTGGAGAACGTATACGTACGCACCGCTCGTGGACTTGATGTCTTGCGTCTTTACCCAGAAAGAGAAACGATAGTAGTTGTTTGCTTTGATGGTGATGTTGCGCGTTTCTACTTCGTAGTAGCTGTCGGAAGAAGCGTAGAGCATATAAGCGCGCTTATTGACGATCTCGTAGGGAAGTTCGGGATAAGTGAGACCGCTTACTTTCTCGGTGTCGTGTGCAAAGGCGTCTTCGTTTTCAAGGCTTACGACGCCTTCGTAAATCAAACCGTCGATAACGGGGTTGGTTTTCTTGGTCGTGTCGAAGTTGCTCTTCCAACCGTGGGGTGCGCCGTTGCCGAGAGATTCTACTACGCCGGGCATCGTGCTGTCGGTGGACGTTACGTCGAGAATGTTTTCGAGCAAATTATCGCGAGTAGTAAGGTCAACGATAAGACCTCTCAAATCGTCGTTATTTTCGCAATCGAGAGAGTTGTCTGTCGCTTTCTTTACGGTAGTGCTTTCCGCGGGAAGAGTTTCGCACTCGGTGAGTTTGAGCTCGTCGATGAACGCCCAACCGTTTGCAAACGTGCCGTTTGCGTCGTAGAGGGTGGTCTTACTGCTGCTCGTCGGGCTGAGCTCGCAACTTACGGAAGTGTTGCTGTTCGTGCCCTCCGTGCCGAGCCATACGTTCATATTGTAGCTGTAATTCTTGAATTGGTTGCCTTGGATGTAGAAGGTGTAAGTTCTCCACTCACCCGTGGTGTTGCCGTCAACCGTTGCGTCGGAATAACCCTTGTCACCGCTTACGGTGATTGCCGTGTTGCCTACGAGGTAATCGGAAGATTTCTTTGCGGAAATGCCTTTGATGACGATGTCTTTGCCGTCGCTGCCGGTGAGGATAAGGGATACGCCCGCGCCGTGTACGTTGTAGGTGAAGATATCCAAAGAGAGTGCGTAGGTCTTGTTGCGCTCAATCGTGATCGTACGAGAAGACTTGATGCTTTGTGCGGTCATAATTTGTTGAGAGAGCATAAAGACGTTTGAACCCGCGACGGACGCAGCACGCTCGTCGGTGAAGATGGTGTCTGCGATGTCGCCGAGCAATTCTTTTGCCGCGTTGTAGTCGATCTTGTCGCTGCTACCGTCTTTTTGGAGAGTGTATTGTTTTGCGTAATCGGAGTAGTTGTCCGCAAACTTGGAAAGGTCGATTATACCGTTGTGTCTGTATGCAGACGGTGCGGGATCGTCCTTACCGCTGTTGCCGGATACCAAAGACCAACCGTTGGGTGCGCCGGAAGAAGAGATGGTGGTCGTACCGAAATCAAAACGGCCGTTGGGAACTTTGAGCGTCGTGGTTGCGTAGAATTCGCTACCGTTGCGTTCAAGCTCGACTGCTTCTTCGTATACGGACTCCGCACTCTTTTCCTCGGTGTCTTCGAGTTTTTCGAGAGAGAGGTTGTCAAACACCGCGTAACCCGTGCTCAAACCGGTCTTGTCGGAAGAAGTGCATCTGCCGAGGCCGAGCATAACGTTGAGGGAAGTGGAGGAAACGGGAGAAGCTTCGATGAGGATCTCGTAAGTCTTCCATTCGCCCTTGGTGTCGATGCCTTTGATTTCCGCGTAAGTGTTGGAGCTTACGTAAATGCGAGCACCGCGAGCCTCTTCGTCGTTACCGCCGATGTTGTAGGTGAGAACGTCGACTTTGAGTCTGTAATAAGCACCCTTGGCAAGCGTAAAGGAAGTGGAGGTATAGCCGTAAGCCGTCGGACCGTGAATAGTCTTGCCGTCTTCGTCTTTGCCTTCTTCGGGCATATACACCATAAGGGAGTGCTTGTAGATACCGCGATCGTCGTATCTGCCGTTTACGTTAAGCAAGTTGTACAACTTGTCTTGGTCGTCGCCCCACTTGCTCTTGTTGGCGTCGTAGAGTGCTTTGTCAAGACTGATGACGCCCGCAGTAACGTCGGACTTGTAATCGCCGGAAGAATACATCTTCGCACCCGACCAACTCGTAAGAGAACGAGGGTAGGACGTCGACGTGGTGTCGATCACGTGGAAGTCACCGTTTTTTACGAGCAAATCTTTGGTCTCTTCGTAGACCGTGGGATCAGTCGTAGATCCGTTGTTGTCGTCGTTCTTGTTGCAAGCGACGAACAGGCACGATGAAAGTACGATAATCGTAATCATCATAAGTGCTAAAACTACAAATTTTTTCTTGTTCATACCAAACCTGTAAAAGATTTATTTTGCTCGGACTTTCGTCCTTTATTGTTGCTCAATCGATTGATTATCCCGCTCACGCCTTTGCGTATATACGCGTGTCGCACGCACGATAATTATCAATATGCTTTGTTATTCTAATACAAATACATTATTTTTGCAATAAAAATTCATACTTTTCCGCAATTTAATAAGAATAAAAGTATGCAATCTGATCTATACGCGTCCTCGATTATGGCGCAAAACTGTTTCAAATATAACCGCCAATGTCAAAAACTCTCCAAAGGTAGGCAAATCGCACTCGTGCTTGCGGGACTTGCCGTAGGAGTGGTTACGGGACTTTTCGGCGCGGGCGGAGGTATGCTCACAGTGCCCGCTTTGACCTTTATCGCAAAGCTTGACGAAAAGCACTCGCACGCCACGGCAATCGCGATAATTTTGCCGTTGTGTCTTATAAGTTCCGTGGTATACGCGATTGGCGCAACATTTGAAAACGGCGTCGTTTTACCCACCGTTATAGGCGTTACGATAGGCGGTGTGATAGGCGCGCTTTTGCTCAAAAAGATGTCTGACGGAGCTATATCTTTTTTGTTTTACGCGCTTATGCTCTTTGCGGGGTTAAAAATGATATTTTGACAAAAATCAACGTTTAACCGAGGGTTTTATATCGATAAACGTATACTTTTTGCAAATAACGAGGTGATTATGCAGTTTTTATATTTCGTTTTGGCGGGCGTTGCCGGCGGTATTTTGGCGGGTATGGGAATGGGCGGAGGGACGCTCACTTTGCCTATTTTGGTGATAGGTCTCGGAGTGGGACAACTCACGGCGCAATTTGCCAATCTCATTGCGTTTTTGCCGTCGGGTTCGGTGGCTCTTTGCGTGCATATAAAGAACGGACTCGTCAAGAAAAACAACCTTTTGTCTTTACTTGTGCCCGCGGTGATATCGTGTGTCATTTGCTCCTTTTTCGCAACCAAAATCGATAGCGATTTGCTCAAAAAACTGTTTGGCGGTTTTTTGATAGTTATCGCGCTCGGCTCGCTTACGGCAAAAGTCGCAAATAAAAAGGGTTAAGGGCGTTTTCTACCTATACGGTAAGGGAAAACCGTTAGAAAAATATTAAAAAAATCGCAAAATTTCCGCAAATTTCAAAAAAAGGGGTATTTACATTATAAGATTTGTAATGTATAATTATTTTAATCTTTAATTTTATGACGAAGGATTGATTTTATGACTATTTCATTGAGGACTTTTCGCAGAGGTATACACCCTCCCGCGAATAAGTTTACGAAAGACGTGCCTCTTGAAGAGTTTCCTATCCCCGACAAGCTATACGTGTCGCTTTCTCAACATATCGGCGCGCCCGCAAAAGCAGTGGTGCAACCGGGCGATCACGTTGACGAGGGACAACTTATAGGAGAGGCAAACGGTTTCGTTTCGGCAAACGTGTATTCTCCCGTGTCGGGCACTGTGAAATCGTTCGTTACCTTGCCCACCGCGACGGGACAAGACGCCTTGCACGTGGAAATCGACAACGATTTCCTCTACACGACGCAGTCTCTCAAACCGCTCAAAGACCCTACAAAAGAAGAAATCATCGATAGGGTCAAAGAAGCGGGTATCGTCGGTATGGGCGGTGCGACTTTCCCGACGCACGTCAAACTGATGCCCAAAGAAAAAGTGGACACGCTCATCATCAACGGTGCGGAATGTGAGCCTTACATCACTTGCGATTATCGCTTGTTTATGGAAAAAGCGCCCACGATTATCAAGGGTATCAAGCTTTTGATGAAGGCACTCGACGTTCAACACGCCTACATCGGTATCGAAGCCAATAAACTTTCCGCAATAAGATATCTTGCAAGCCTCGTTCCGAGCGACATCGACGTGATGAAGCTCAAAACCAAGTATCCGCAAGGCGCGGAGAAGCAACTCATCTACGCAATTACGCACAGAGTAGTACCAACGGGCGCGCTTCCTTCGAGCGTGGGTTGCGTGGTTTGCAACGCGCACACCGCGTACTCGGTGGCAAGAGCGGTGCTTTTCGGTGATCCGTGCTACAAGCGCGTTATGACGGTATCGGGCGGAGGCGTTGCAAACAGAGGCAATTTCTGGGTGCGCAACGGCACGACGTATCAGTTCGTATACGACACTTGCAGAGGAGACAAATCCGAGGATATCACCAGAAAAGTGGTAAGCGGTGGCCCTATGATGGGATTTGCGCAAGCAGACTTGCGCTCCGCTTGCTCCAAAGGTACGTCTTGTTTGCTTTTCCTCACCAATAAGGAATTTAACACGAGTCCCACCACTCCGTGTATAAGTTGCGGAAAATGTATCCTCAACTGTCCGATGTCCCTCGTCCCGAGAGAAATCGAAAAAGCGGTGGAAAAAGAAGACTTCGAGGGCACTTTCAAGATGGGCGTGCTCAACTGCATTGAGTGCGGTGCGTGCTCCTATTCGTGCCCCGCAAAGCGTCCGCTCGTTCAAGCGATGCGCCTTGCAAAGAAAGAAATAAAGACGAGGGGGATAAAGTGATATGCCAAAGTATATAGTTTCCTCTTCGCCACACATATCCACGACGTTCACGACGCGCAAAATGATGCTCGACGTCATTATCGCGCTCGTTCCCGCAACCGTCGCAAGCATTTTGCTTTACGGATTTTATCCGCTTTGTATGATGGTGCTTTGCGTAGGCTCTTGCGTGTTTGCGGAGTGGCTTTTCAACGTCATCGGCAAACGCTATCAGAGCGTGGGTGATTTGTCGGCAGTGGTCACGGGTATGATACTCGCGCTCAATCTTCCGCCGGTAGTGCCGTTCTACGTGCCTATGGTCGGCGGTTTCTTTGCCATTCTCGTGGTGAAGATGCTCTTCGGCGGTATCGGCAAAAACTTTGCCAACCCCGCAATCACGGCGCGTATATTCTTGCTCTTGTGCTGGACGACGGTTATGACCAACTTCGTCGCTCCCATCGACCTCAAAGACGGCTCAAACCTCTTCTCCTTCTTCAATCAAGCGGTGAATATCGACATCAGCGCAATCACGAGCGCAACTCCGCTTGCGGGTGTCAAATCCGCAGTTAAGACTGGCACAAATCCCGCTCTCGGACTCAACGCGCTCGATATGTTCCTCGGAAGAATAGGCGGAAGCGCGGGTGAGGTGAGCGCTCTTGCAATACTCATCGGCGGTATCTATTTGCTTATCCGTAGAGTTATAGACTGGCGTATTCCCGCTCTCTATATCGGCTCGACGGTGGTGTTTACCGCAATATTCTTTGCAAACAGCGGTTACGTCGGAGAATATATCTGGACGTACTTGCTCGGCGGCGGCCTTATGTTCGGTGCGTTCTTTATGGCAACGGACTACGCGACGTCTCCCAAGACTTGCCTTGCAGTGGTCATCTACGGCGTGGGGCTCGGCTTCTTGACGGTGATATTCAGAAAGTACGGCACTATGAACGAGGGCGTGTCCTTTGCGATACTCCTTATGAACGTGCTTACACCATTGCTTGACAGAATTATGCCGAGAGCGTTCGGTGCACCCAAGAAGAACAACTTTGCAAAACTCACCAAAAAGCATAAAAAAGACGACGGTGAAGCGGTCGCTGTCGAAGGAGGTGCGAAATGAGCGATAAAGACGAAATTATGCAAGAAGTCGCACCCGAAAAAGACGTAAATCCGGTGGAAAACGAAAGCGTGGAAAGTGCGGAAAACGTTCAAAACGAAAGCGTCGAAAGCACTGCTAACGAAGTCGAGGAAGCGCAATCGCAAGAAGAAAACAGCACCGAAAATACGCAAAATAGCGTTGAAAATAACGCAGAAAACGTGCAAAAAAACGACGAAAATCACGTCAAAAACGGTGCGAAAAACAAGAAAAAATTCAAGCTCGGCACGGTCGGCAAATGCACTTTGGTGCTCGTCGTAATAGCAGTCGTAGCGGGCGTTTTGTTGGGCGTAGTCAACTGGGCAACTTACGTTGACCCCGACAGCGTGATTATCGAAAAGTGCGCAACGGTGTACGGAGTGTCTGCCGACAACGTGAGCAAGAACGACGGTAGAGTGTATACCTACAAGAACACCAAGAACCTCGTCAAGTCTTGTTTCGAGGCAAAAGACGGGGACGGAAACGTGCTCGGATATTGCTATTATTCCGTCGGCGCGGGCGCAAAAGACGGTGAAATCGAACTGCTCGTTTACATCGATACCAACGGTATTATCAAGGATATCGAGGTGTACGAACAAGGTGAAACGGCGGGTTATTTCGACAAGGTAGAAAAAGCCAATAAATCCAAATACGTTGGGTTAGATATCACAAAAATCGACAGATTGACACTTCTTCCCTCGGGAAGCGAAGCGCAAGCGGAGGGTGAAATCGCGGCGGTGAGCCAAGCGACTTACACCTCCACCGGTTATCATAATGCGGTTGCCTCGGCAGTGTATGCGTTTTTGCAAGCAACGAAGGGGGAAACGAAATGAAAAAGAATGCTAAATTGCAAATAGTTTCAAACGGTATTCTTGCTCAAAACCCGACGTTTAGACTCGTTTTGGGTATGTGCCCGACGCTTGCAATCACCACGAGCGCGTTCAACGGCTTGGGAATGGGACTTGCGGCAACGCTGGTGCTTATATGCTCCAACGCACTCGTATCCTTGCTCCGCAAATTCATACCCGACAAGGTGCGTATACCCGCGTACGTTTTGATTATCGCGACGCTGGTTACTTTGCTTGAAATGTTGCTAAAAAGATTTATCCCCACGCTTTATAGCGCGTTGGGCATTTATCTACCGCTCATAGTGGTCAACTGTATTATTTTGGCAAGAGCGGAAGCGTTTGCAAGCACCAACAAAATGGGCGACAGTATGCTTGACGGTTTGGGTATGGGACTCGGTTTTACTCTTGCGCTTACCGCACTCGGTTTCGTAAGAGAGTTTATAGGCAACGGCACGTTGTTTATGGGCAGTCTCGGAAGCGTGAGCTTCGGCGTAAAACTCGGCGCATTGCCCGATTACGCACTCAAATTCTTCGTATTGCCGGCGGGCGGTTTCTTGACGCTCGGTCTTGCGATGGCTCTCGTCAACGCAATCAGCGATTATAGAGCAAAGAAGAGAAAAGAAGACGCCGAAAAGCGTATCAAGGACGTTGAGGACGCCAAGGCGTCGCTTGACGAAAAAGTCGAAGAAACGGAGGTTGCGTGATGGAATACTTTTTGCTGATTATCGGCGCAATGTTCGTAAACAACTTCGTGTTGAGCCAATTCTTGGGGTGCTGTCCTTTCCTCGGCGTGTCCAAAAAGGTTGACACCGCTCTCGGTATGGGACTTGCGGTTACGTTCGTTATGGGCGTTGCAAGCATCTTCACTTGGCTTATACAGAAGGCACTCGTCGCGCTCGGCGTGGAATATTTGCAAACGATTGCGTTTATTCTCGTCATTGCCGCGCTAGTGCAACTTATAGAAATGGTTCTCAAAAAATATATGCCCTCGCTTTATAGCGCACTCGGCGTATATCTTCCGCTTATCACCACCAACTGCGCGGTGCTCGGCGTTGCAATTCTCAACGTCGATACCTACGGCGTGGCAAGCGGAATAAGTCTTTTGCAATCCTTCCTCAACGGTGTATTCAGCGGTGTGGGCTTCTTGATTGCAATATTGTTGCTTGCGGGCGTGAGAGAAAAGATGGATAGCGACGCTATTCCCAAACCTTTCAGAGGTTTTCCGATCACTCTCATCTCGGCAAGCATATTGAGTATGGCGTTCGTTGCGTTCGGCGGTCTCATCTCGTCGTCGGGTGCAATCAACCCGTTCGCTTAAAGGTAGGTGATGCGTATGTCGTGTTTGATTATTGCAAGCGCGGGCGTAAATCCTCTGACGATACTTTGGTCGCTACTGGTATTGCTCGTCTTGGCGGCGATATTCGGTTTCGTGCTCGCGGTGCTCGGCAAGAAACTTGCCGTACACGAGGACGAGCGTATAGGTCAAGTGAGAGAGCATTTGTCGGGCGCAAACTGCGGTGGTTGCGGATATGCGGGCTGTGACGCCTTTGCAAAGGCAATCGTAGAAGGCACTGCGGATATCAACGCTTGCTCGGCAACTTCCGCCGAAAACAAGAAGAAAATTGCCGAAATTATGGGCAAGAGCATTGACGCGGAAGAGACTATGATAGTCGTTGCTTGCAGAGGCGGAAACAACGCCGTAGACAAGTACGAATATATGGGCTACGGCAACTGCAAGAGTATGGAATTGCTCGGCGGCGGAAGAAAGCAATGCAAGTGGGGTTGCCTCGGTATGGGCAGTTGCGTGGACGCTTGTCCGTTCAGTGCAATGAAGATAGGCGACGACGGCTATGCAAAAGTGCGCTACGACAGATGCGTGGCTTGCGGTAGATGCATAAGCGCGTGTCCCAAAAAGCTCGTGAAACGTATCCCCGCGACTGCAAAATACTACGTCGCTTGCTCCAACTGTTTGAGGGGCGGTAAGGAAGTGCGCGCGGTATGCTCGGTGGGTTGCCTCGGTTGCGGACTTTGCGCAAAAGTGTGTCCCAACGGCGCAATCACTATGGAGAACAATCTTCCGATTATGGATTATACCAAGTGCGTCGGTTGCGGACTTTGCGCTCAAAAGTGCCCGTCTAAGTGCATTTTGCCCACCAAATCCGAAAAGGACGATAAAACGGAATAATTATTTAGAAAAAGAAAAAAGATATCGGAAAAATTATAGAGAAAAGAAATAGCGAAACAATAAGTCCGAAAGGACGTAGGAGACAAATATGGAAAAAATAGCGATTATCGACATTGGCTCAAACTCTGCAAGACTCGTGCTTGTCAACGTGCTTGACGGCGGATATTTTGTCGTGTTTGACGAACTGAAAGAAACCGTCCGACTCGGTCAGGATATGGATTGGGACGGATTCATTAAGCCCCAACGTATAGCTCAAACGATAAAAACGCTAACGATGTTCCGTCGTTTGTGCGACGCAAACAAGGTTGACAAAATCTTTGCGTACGCTACGGCGGCGGTGAGACGTGCAAAAAATCAAAAGAGTTTTCTTGACGAAGTCGCAATGACTTGCGGTATCAAGATAAAAGTGCTTTCGCCCGAAGAGCAAGCGATGCTCGTATATCAAGGCGTAATCAACTCTATGGATATTCCCAAGGGCTTGATTATGGAAATGGGCGGTGGCTCTACCAATCTCATTTACTACAATAGAAGAAACCTTATTCACTTCGAGACGTTGCCTTTCGGTGCGGTTACGCTTACGGATTTGTTCAAAAACGACTCCTCGACGCCGCAAGAGAGAGCAAAGAAAATCGAAGAGTTTATCGGTGAACAACTCGAAAAAATTCCTTGGCTGGACAGCGTAGAGCCGGATACGGCGTTCGTGGGCGTGGGCGGTAGCTTCCGCAATCTCGGCAGAATAAGCCGTATGATAAAGAAGTACCCCTTCAATATGACGCACAACTACGAGTTGCCCGTGAGCGAATTCGACAACATCTACAACACAATCAAGAAGCTCGACCTCAACAGCACGATGAAGATCAAGGGCTTGTCCAGCGGTAGAGCGGATATATTCCCGAGCGCACTTGCGGTTATGAAAGCGGTGCTTTCTCGCTTCACGTTCGAGAAGATCACCATCAGCGGTTGCGGACTTCGTGAAGGCGCGATGTTCAGATACGCAGTCCCCGGCATCAACGAAAGACCGCTCAGCGACGTGCTCGGACACTCGCTCTATACGCAAATGAGATATCACGACCTCAACATTGCGCACGCAGAGCACGTGTACAATCTCTCAATCCAACTCTTCAAGCAACTCAAAGTGCTTCACAAGATGCCTAGAGTGTACGTGAGAGTGCTCAAAATCGCGGCACTTATGCACGACAGCGGTATGAGAATCAAGTTCTACAACCACCAATTGCACTCGGCGTACATCATTCTCAACAGCAACCTCTACGGCGTACCGCACAAGGATATCGTAGTGGCGGCGTTCGTTGCCGCGGGGCACAGAAAAGCTGAAAACGCGCGTGACGAGATTGTCAAGTACAAGGATATGCTCACGCAAGAGGACGTTGACGCAATAAGAAAATTGAGCGTGATTTTGCGTATTGCCGAGAGCTTTGACCGCTCGCAAAGCGGTGTGGTTACGGGCATCAACTGCGACGTGCTCGGTGACAGCGTAATCGTCAAGACGGAATGTGAAAACGGCGGAGATTGCGCACTCGAAGTCAAAGACGCAATGGGTGCCGCGGCGGAATTTAAGGCTGCGTACGGCAAGAACCTCGAAATTCTGTAATATAAAATGGAAAAATTTGCAAAAGATATAGTCCTTGCGTCCGCATCACCGAGGCGCAAGGATATATTGCGTAATATGGGGCTTGATTTTCAAATCGTGCCTTCGAGCGTGGACGAGAGCAAAATTAAGGCGGTTTTGCCTTGCAATCTCGTAAAACGCCTCGCAATAGCCAAAGCGGACGACGTCGCGACGAATTATAAAGACGCTACGGTGATATCGGCGGATACGATAGTCGCAAAAGGGCTCAAAGTGTACGGAAAGCCCAAGGACGAGAGCGACGCAATCTCAATGATATCCTCGCTCAACGATAAGCGGCACACCGTTTATACGGGAGTGTGCGTCAAGTGCGGTGAGGTGCAAAAAGTGTTTTGCGTGTCGTCGCGCGTCAAATTCAAAAACCTTACGCAAGCCGAGATAGAGGAGTATGTCAAAGTGTGCAAACCTCTCGACAAGGCGGGCGCGTACGGAATACAAGACGACAAAATAGTGGAAAAATACGAGGGCAGTTACACCAATATCGTGGGGTTGCCCGAGGAAAAACTTGCCGAAGTTTTGAGGCAAGTCGGAGTTATCTGATGGCAACGATAGAACTTTCAATCGATTTAGGCAGTAAATTTATCACCATATACCAAAAAGGTATAGGGCTCGTTTTGCGTGAGCCGGCAATCGCAATCGCAACCAAAGCGCGCAACCGCCTCGAAATAAGAGACGCGGGTTATCGCGCGGAAAGCGTTATGACGGGCGCACTCGGCGGGGCAAAGGTCATCGCACCTATTAAAGAGGGTATCATCGTGGACGAAGAGATGGCAACTATGCTTCTTGCCTACTTCCTCAAAAAGATTATGCCCGAGGGATTGTTTCCTCCAAGAATTAAAGCAATCGTGTCAATATGCGAGTCCTCGTCCAGTTCGGATAGGCGCGCGGTTGAAAAATGCTGTCTCAAAGCGGGCATAAAAGAGGTCACTCTCGTCGAGTCGGGATTGAGCCTTTTGGCATATACCGGCAGTATCGGCGGACTTTTCGTCGATATTGGCGGTGGAAAAACGGAAATCTCCGCAGTCACCAATCACGGCATTGCGACGGGTTGCTCCGTCAATATCGCGGGTGACGCATTCAACAACGCCATTATCGACAGCCTTTATATGAATTACGGCGTGAAAGTGGGAGAATTCACCATAGAAAACCTCAAAAAATCCGCACTTTCCTTCTATATCAACGACGAGGGCAGTTACGCCGTAAGCGGTGGCAGTGCGGACGGCTCTCCTCGCTCGCTTTACGTGACGGCAGAGGCTATGCGCAACGCCGTTATCCCGCTCGTTGACGACGTAATCGAAGTGATTATGTCCGTCCTCAACCAAACTCCGCCCGAATTGTCCGCGGAAATCTTGCGCAAGGGTATATTCGTCAGTGGCGGAAGTTTGCATATCCCCGGACTTATCGAATATCTCGAACAAGCTCTCGAACTTCCCGTAACTCCGCTCAAAGACATCGAAAACGCCATTGCAATCGGCGGTGCGAAGTTCTTTGACGAGAGAAACCTCTTATCCGATATGCTTGGCGTCAAATTGTATTAAAGCGCCCCAAACGGCGAATAACTGTGTCAGAGCCACTTGCTCGTCCAGTCACGTACGCCAATGTACGTTAGGCTGTTCGTTCAAGTGGCTCTTCCTTGTTCTTCATCCGTTTGGGACGCTTTAATATAATTTGAGTGTCGATAGTCGTGCGTTTTCTTGTTCTTCATCTAAATATTGCAATTTAATGCAATTTGATGTTTTTGGTGTAATTCTATAAAACTTATTTCTTTTGTGGAATATTCCATATATTACTTATCGACAAAAATAGTATTGCTTTTACATAATCGGACGTTTGTTGCGGGCGTTCGTTTTTTATTATGAGAGTATGAGAAAAATTGTGGTTACTTCCGGCAAAGGCGGGGTGGGCAAGACCACCGTTACGGCTACGCTCGGACGAAAGCTTGCTTTGCACGGATATAGAGTCGTGCTCGTTGACGGAGACGTGGGGCTTAACAATCTCGACGTCGTGACGGGCATTGAGCGAAGAGTGGTTTACGATATTGGGGACGTGCTGTCGGGACGATGTAGAGCGTTTCAAGCACTCGTGAACGACGGAGAAAGTCCTATGAAAATTCTTCCGTCGTCAAAGGATAGCGCATTACTCACGGCGCAGTCGTTTAGGGGCGTGGTGGACGGATTTTGCGATTTCGATTTTGTCATAGTGGATTGTCCCGCGGGGATAGAGCAAGGCTTTCATCGCGCGGTGTCCGCTTGCGACGAGGCAATCGTAGTCACAACGCCTTCCGCTTCGGCAATAAGGGACGCGGACAAGGTGATACGGCTTCTTGCAAGTTATCGGCTCAAAGACGTGTCGCTCGTTGTCAACAGAGTGCGCCCCGATATGGTGGCAAGAGGTGAGATGTTGGGCGCAAGCGAGATAGGCTCTCTGCTTCACGTCGCGCCGATAGGAGTCGTGCCCGAGGACGATATGATTACGCTCTATCAACAACTCGGCGCAGTGCCGTCGCGGGCAATATCCGAGAGGGCGTTCGAGGCTCTTGCCAAAAACGTTGCCGAGTGTAGCAAAGCGTACGTCGACGTGTCCGCGAAAAGAAGATTTAGGAGATTTAGATGAGAGTTGACAGAACGATTGCAAACCGTATGCGCGAGATGCTTACGCAAGATTGCGTGGGCGTAAAGGAAGGCTTTTTGTGCGCGCTCAAAGGTGATATAAACAATCTCTTGCGCGATTATTTCGAGACGGAAGGCGAGGCGCAAGTCAAAATCACGCAAAGCGAAGACGGCAAATATTGCGTGTCTATCGAGGCAAAAGCGGGGCGGATAAAACAATTCGATACCACTATGGACATAAAGCGTTTTTGAGCGTTCTATTTTGCTCCTCGTAGGCATAGAGTATATGCGAGGTGACAAATATGGAATTTGACGAAACCAAAAAACTCGAAGTAGAAGTGACTCAAAATCAATTTGTGGAAACACGCACGCGCAGTAAAAAACGCAATCCGTTCAAGGGCGCGCTCGACGCTTTCGACGTTGCGATTATACCCGTCGCAATAGGCGTTTTCGTGTCGTTGGGATTTTTGTTTGCCAACATATTCAAGGCAACGTCTATCGTCGATACGCTGTCCAATATATCGAGCGTAATTCCGATTATCTGACACAATCGATAGTTTATCCGTATGAAAATCAAGGTTAATCCTTTGTTTTTTGCGTTATCGCTTGCGCTCGTCGCGTTCGGTCACGCCCTTGATTTCGTATGGACGATGCTTGCACTTATCCTTCACGAAACTGCGCACGCACTCGTTGCGAGGTTGCGCGGTTTCGTCGTGAAAAAACTCGTGTTGTTGCCCTACGGCGCAATGATGAGTACGGGTGAGAGTTTTGATAAAACGTCGAGCGTGCTTATAGGTCTTGCGGGCCCTTTGTGCAATCTTATCGTTGCGCTTATTTTGCTCGGGGTGTGGTGGTTGTTTCCCGCCGTGTATCCGTATACGCAAAACTTTTTGTACTGCAATCTGTCTTTGGGGCTTTTTAACCTATTGCCGGTATATCCTCTTGACGGTTCGAGAGTTGTGCTCGGTGTGTGCAAAAACAAACTGCGCGCCCTCAAAGGTTTGCAAATCGCGGGCGTGGTTCTTTCAATTGCACTGCTCGGGCTTTTCGTAGGCTCTTTCTTCTTTGGACTAAATTTCAGTTACGGCGTAATGGCGATATTCCTCTTTTACGGCGCGACGTTCGGCACGAAAGAAGAAACGTATATAAGCGTTCTCGACGGCGCAAGCAAAAATTATTCGCTCGGCGTCGTTAAAAAGAGGGTGGAGATAACCCAAAACACGCCTATCGTGAGGCTTTACCACCATATAAGTTCTACAACGCACACGACTTTCGACATAGTGGACGAAAACGGCGTGATTTTGCGTGTTTTGGACGAGGAAACGCTCAAAAATATTGCGTTGAAGAACAAACTTTCAACTCCGATAGGAAAAACGATTTGAAAATCTGATTTTTGAATTGACAATTTGGTTTTTTGAATAATTTTCAAAATATTTTTGCAATATTTATTGAAATTTTTGCAAATGCACTCAAAGATTGCCGAGAAGAGGCAATTGAAAGTGCGCAAGGGTTGACTTTTTAAGCTTTTTAGTATACACTTACGATACGACATTATGGCAAAGTCTTATAGACTTTGAGAGGTTTTGTATGAAATTTATCGGCATCGACATCGGCGGTATGACCATAAAGGGCGGTATCGTTGATGAAAACGGCATCATTTCCACACGAAAAACTATCGTTACGTCCCCCGGCAAAGAAGACGTGCTTATCGTCAAAGATATTGCCAATCTCGTTGAAGATCTCGTGGTTGCAAGCGGGCTTCAAAAGAGCGATTTCGTGGGTGTAGGTCTCGGTTGCCCCGGGTCGGTATACGACGAGAAGGGCATCGTTAGATACTCTTGCAATATCAACTTCCGCAACACGCCTATGGCAAAAATGCTTGCGGATATGACGGGTATAAAGAACGTGAAGCTCAGCAACGACGCCAACTGCGCGGCACTTGCCGAGACTATGTTCGGCGCGGGCAAAGGCGCGAAAAATTCCGTTATGGTTACGCTCGGCACGGGCGTAGGCACGGGTATCGTGGTTGACGGCAAATTGCTTACGGGCAATCGCTCGGCGGGCGCGGAAGGCGGACATATCCAAATCAATCTCGGAGGCGTCACTTGCGGCTGCGGAAAGAAAGGTTGCTACGAGGCGTACGCGTCGGCAACGGCACTTATGAACCAAATTCAATCCGCTTGCGAAAAGCACCCCGACAGTCTTTTGGCACACGAGGTGGAAGAGAACGGTATCAGCGGAAAAGTGGTGTTTGACTGTGCAAAACGAGACGATAAAGTGTCGATTGCGGTGATAAAGAGATATATCAAGTACGTGGGTGTAGGGCTCGTGAACTTTGCAAACATCTTCTTCCCCGAAGTGATTATCATAGGCGGAGGCATCTCAAACCAAGGAGACAACATTATCAAACCGCTTCAAAGATACGTATCGAGAAACGTGTACGGTGCGGTGTATAGCCCCAAAATCAAGGTGGTTGCGGCAACCCTTCGCAACGACGCGGGAATAATCGGCGCGGCTGCGCTTTGTATGTGAAATATGGCAGATTATAAGGACAAATTCGAGAGCATATTGCTCGACGTGGAAAAGCCCGCAAGATACGCGGGCGGAGAGTGGAACACCCCCGATATGACGGATAGAGCAAACGGGGACGTGGCTTTTTGTTTTCCCGAGCTTTACGAGATAGGTATGAGCAATCTCGGCGTTGCGATACTTTACGATATCATCAACAAGACGCCGGGGTACGTATCGGAAAGGTGCTACGCACCCGCGCCCGACCTTGCGCAAAAACTCAAAGAAAACGATATTCCGCTTTTGTCGCTCGAAACGAGAAAACCGCTCAAAGACTTTGACGTGGTGGCGTTTTCCGTAGGCTTCGAGCTTTTATACACCAACGTCCTTTATATGCTCGACCTTGCAAGAATACCTTTCCGTGCAAAGGACAGAGACGACTCATATCCTTTCTTGATTGCGGGCGGTCCTTGCTCCGTCAACTCCGAACCGTTTGCGGATTTTTTTGACGTGATAATCGTGGGTGAGGGCGAAGAGTCGGACATCGCAATCGTAAAAGTGCTTTGCGAGGGCAAACGCCAAGGTTTGAGCAAAGCGGAGATTTTGCAAAAAGTCAAGGGTATGGAAGGCGCGTACGTGCCGTCCCTCCACAAAGACGGTGAAAAAGTGGTGAAAGCGGTCGTTCAAGACTTTGAAAACTGCTCCTATCCCACCAAACCGCTCGTTTCAAACATCGAAGCGGTGCACGACAGAGCCACGCTCGAACTTTACAGAGGTTGCGCAAGCGGTTGCAGGTTTTGCCAAGCGGGATTTTGGTATCGTCCCATTAGAGAAAGAAGCGCAAAGAAGTGCGCCGAGCTTGCAAAAGAGATTATCGACAACACGGGATACGCGGAGATTTCGCTTTGCTCGCTGTCGACGAGCGACTATACGGGACTGGAAGAGCTTGAAAGCGAACTCGGGGAATACTGCAAACAAAGACGTATCAATCTGTCTTTGCCGAGCTTGCGTATAAGCAGTTTCAAGCCCGATATGGCGTTAAATTCGCGCAAAAGTTCGCTCACGTTTGCGCCCGAAGCGGGCACTCAAAGGCTTCGCAACGTCATAAACAAGAACGTCAGCGAGGAAGAAATCGAAAAAATCGCAGTCGCGTTCGAGGCGGGCTACGACAGTATAAAACTCTATTTTATGATGGGACTTCCCACCGAGACGGACGAGGATATCGCGGGCATTGCCGAGATTTGTAAAAAACTCAAATCTATGTACTGGCAAAAACGCAGTAAGCGCGGGCTCAATATATCCGTAAGTTGCGCGGTGTTTATCCCAAAACCCGGAACGCCTTTCCAATGGGAAGCGCAAATCTCTTACGACGAGATGGTGCGCCGTCAAAACTATTTGAGAGGACTGTTGCGCGAGATTAAGGGCGTGACGTTCTCGTGGCACGGCGCGGAAACTTCCGTGCTGGAAGCCGCTCTTGCAAGAGGTGACAAAAAGTTGTCTTACGTCATCGAGCGCGCATACGAACTCGGCGCGAAATTCGACGGTTGGTCGGAGCATTTCAAGTGGGACGTGTGGCAAAAGGCTTTTTCCGATTGCAATCTCAAAATGGAAGATTACTACGGAGCAATCGATATAGACAAACCGCTTCCGTGGGACTTTATAGACTCGGGAGTATCCAAAAAATATTTCCTCAAACAACGCGAACTTGCGTATCAAGCGGTGACTACCAAGAGTTGTCGCGAAGGTTGCAACGGTTGCGGTGCAAACAAATTGGGTAGGTGCACGATATGTTAGTACTCAAATATCAAAAACAAGGCAGTGCGTGCTTTATATCCCATATAGATTTGCTCCGTCACGTCGACAGAATTATTCGTCGCGCGCGCATAGAGGTCAAGTTTTCGCAAGGCTTCAACCCGCACCCGTTGTTGTTTTTCTCGCCTCCGCTCTCGCTGGGTACTGCGTCCGTTGCGGAATATTTGTCCATAGACAGCGATATGGACAAGGACGTTGCGTTTGAGCGTTACAACGCGTCCGTGCCCGAGGGCTTGAAGGCAAGCAAGATTTTCGTATGCTCAAAAAATCCAAATTTGCAAGCGAAAGTGACGTGTGCGGACTACGTGTTTCCCACGGCGTATAGGGATATAGATTTGTCAAACGGGTTCATCGTTCAATACAAAAAGAAAGGTGAAATCGTCAAAGAGGACGTCGAAGACAAGATTTTTGCCGTATTCGAGAAGGACGGCAAGCTTGCGATGAGACTTGCAAGCGGTGCTTGCAACTTGCGTCCGGACAGAATTCTCGACAAACTCGGTGAAATAGTCGGAGAAAAGATAGACCCGAGAGGAGTGGTGAAAATCGCTCAATACGTGGACGTTGACGGCAAGCTCGTGGACGTCGACGAGTTTTTGCAAACGGTGTAAGTTTGCGTTTTTCTCAAAAAACTCCGTTATCCGATATTAAATTTTAGGATATATAAATGAAACAACTGGTATTGGACTACACGCCTTTCTGCACGCGCGCCGCGTTGGTGGAGGACGGAGAAATGATTGATTTTTCCGTCGAGAGAGCGAGCGTAAGAGGCATTGTGGGCAACATCTACAAGGGCAAGGTGGAAAACGTATTAGGGGGTATGCAAGCTGCCTTTGTAAACATCGGACAGGAACGCAACGGTTTTTTGTATATGGGGGACACGCTGGTGGACAGCAGATGCCTCAATAGCCAAATGCCTCCGAAGCGTTTCAACGTATCGGCGGGCGACTTGATTATGTGTCAAGTCGTCAAGGACTCGTTCGGACAAAAGGGCGCAAGACTGACAATGGATATAACGTTGCCGGGATATTACGTCATTTTGTTGCCACTTTCGGTATTCTTCGGAGTGTCGAGGAAAATCGAAAATCCCGAGCGTCGCGCCTATCTCGAAGACTTCGTGCGCTCGGTATGCCCCGAGGGTATGGGGTGCATTATCCGTTCCGCCGCCAAAAAAGCGTCCGATAAGGATATCTCGGATGAGATCGAGAGGCTTATCGTGCTTTGGCAAAAGGTGCAAGAGGACTACAAGAGAACGCCCGAAAAGGAAGTCGTTTTCGAGGACGCAAGTTTGTTTGAAAGAGCACTTCGCGAGACGTTCAGCGAGGACGTAGACAAGGTAGTCGTCAACGACGAACGCATCGCAAAAATTCTCGAAGGCAAAGTCGGCAAGGCAAAGTGCGAAGTGTACGAGGGAGAGCGCAATATTATGCGCCACTTCGGCATAGATAAGCAAATCAACCACTTGTGCGACCAAAAGGTGAATTTCGGCTCGGGAGCGTATATCGTCATAGACAAGGCGGAGGCTCTTACTGTGATTGACGTAAACACCGGTAGATTCGTCGGAACGAGCGATCTGGAAGACACCGTATACAAGACCAATCTTGCCGCTACGGAGTGCATCGCAAGGCAATTGCGTATACGCAATATAAGCGGTATCGTGATTATCGACTTTATCGATATGCAGTCGCAAGAGCATAGAGACAGCGTTGTCGAGGCGTTGCAAAACGCGCTCAAACGCGACAGAATGAAGACGTCCACGGTGGGTATGACCGCACTCGGTCTTGTGGAACTTACGAGGAAGAAAACGAGACTTCCGCTTGACGACTTTATGTTGCAACCGTGCGACAATTGCGCGGGCGGATTCGTGACGAGCGACGCACAACTTGCGTTTATGCTCCGTGACGACCTCGTGGACTATATATTGGACAGCAAGAGCGACGTTATTTACGTGGGCGCGCATCCAGACGTCGTGGATATGATATTCGAGAGCAAGATTTTGCAAAATAGAATGAAGAACGGATGGAAGGACAAGCATATATTCTTCTATGCGGACGAGTGTTTGCGTAGAGAAAAGTGGACTATATCCGACAATCAACCGCAAGGAAACGCAAGTTATACCCGAATACTCACCGACGAGTGCGATTGTGAGTGCGAAAAATAACCTATATGGGACGAAAAAGTCCCACGCATCGTGTCATTATATAGGTGCGACGAGGCAATGCGAGGCTTTTGTAGGTTGCCAAGACGCAATATATATGATAGAATGCAAAAAAGAAGGTGCTTATGAAACAATGGCGTATAAATAAAGACGGCGTAACGTTGGTGGAAAAAGCCGGCGTGCGCGAAGAGGGACAAGTCAAAGTCAAGATATCCAAAGTGGCGGTATCTTCGGCGGACTTGTCGCATCTTGCTACGTGCGATAAGGACTCGGCAATCGTGCCGGGACACTCTGCCGTTGCCTACGTGTCCGAAGCGGACGAGGACAGCGGTCTCAAACTCGGCTCGCGCGTGGTTATCAGTCCGTATATCACCCAAAAAGAACACGGTATCGACGTCGTAAAGACTATGGGCGTCGATGTTGACGGTCTTTTGAGCGATTTCGTATGCTTGCCGTACGAGAACGTTTTTGCGCTTCCCGACGGCGTTAGCGACGAGGACGCGGTGTTTGCCGAATATATCGCAATGGGCAACAACGTCTTCGAGGCTCTCGATTGCGAAAAGGGTGATTACGTCGTTATCGTGGGCGCAAGCACGCTCGGACTTATCATTTCGCAACTTGCGCTTTATTATCAAATCGTACCGATTTTAATCGATATGGACGCGGACAAACTCGCTTTGGCGCAAAAGTGGGGAGTGGCGTATACGCTCAACCCGACTTACGACAGCTTGGAGCGCAGAGTTGAGGAAATTACGGGCGGTCGTATGAGCGAAGGCGCGATTTTCGCGGGTGAAAGCGTGGATATCAATTCCGCAATTCGTCTCGTCAAAAACGAGGGAGACGTCGTTATCGCGGGCTATGCAACTCGTGCAAAGCACGCCGTCGACGCGTATTCTATCCTCAAAAAACAGCTCAAACTCAAAGGCGTGTGCAACGGTGACGGTGAAATGTCGTCGGCAATCAACCTTATAGCAAACAAAGTCGTCAAAACCGACGGCATCATCAGTGCGGACGCCAACTTCGGTGAAGTTCCGCAAGTCGTCGAAAATTGCGTGAAATATCCTTATCAATACAGCAAGATTTTGATTAACAACGATTGATTGCGCACTACGTAAGAAAAATGGGGAAAATTAAAGATATATTCAAACAAGAGAACGTCTCCAAGGCGTTTTGCTCCAAGGCGTTTATCTGGTGTTGGCTCACTATCGTGTTCGTGTGCTGGGCTACGGGAGGTTGGATTGCAGGATTTATAACGGCGGCGGTTGTGGCGTGCGTTATTCTTTGCCTTTGCAAAGACACTATGCCCGTGATTGCTGTTTTGTGGACTTTTCTCTTTATGCTCGGCAAAAACCGACACGATTTGCAAGGTATGGCGTGGCTTATTTCCTTCGTCGCGCTTATTCCTATCGGCGCGGTGGTAAATGTCATAAGATTCCGTCCGTCTTTCAAGTTTTTTAATTACAAGACTATAACCGTAACTACGCTTGCAACTATCGTTTTTTGTGTAGCCAATATGATTTCGGGCATCGCAAGGGCGGAAAGATATCAAAATTTTGCCGATTACGGCGTTGTTGCCACGATCGTGGGGCTTCTTTGTGTAGTGCTTGCGCTCGGATACGTGTTCTTTAACGCCACCACTTCGGGCGGTGAGGACGGAAAAAGAATTATCGATTACGTGCTCCATCTTATGTTTGCAACGAGCGTGCTTATAGTGCTTCAACTTATCGTATATTACGCAAGAATAGGCGGTGGATTTGACGCAATCCTCGACGGATTTAAGCACAAAAGCGTAGATATCGGTTGGGGCGGACCAAACAATTACAGTATTATCCTTGCCACGATGATGCCCGCAACGCTTTATTACGCGGTCAAGCACGGCAAGTTTTCACCGCTTTACTTGTTGTATGCTCTCGTTCAATACTTCTTCGTGTTTATGTCCTCGTCGCGCGGTGCGATTTTGTTCGGCGCAATTGGGCTTATCGCGGGCGTGGGACTGTGCGTGTACAAGAGCAAATACCGCGGTCGCGCCATTATCACAGTGTGCTTGACGATAGTCGTCGGCATATTCGTGTTTATGGCGTACGCAGACAAAATTCACGAGATTATGGGCGGAATTATGAGCAAAGGTCTTGACGGTAGCGGCAGAGATGTTCTCTACAAGGACGCAATCGAAAGCTTCAAGAATAATCCGATTTTCGGCACGGGCTTCGATTATAGAATGGGTGCGCACGTGGACAGACCGAGCGACGGATACACGCCGTATTGGTATCATTCTACATTCTTCCAAGCACTCGGTGCAACCGGTATCGTGGGCTTTATCGCGTGGCTTTTCCTCGAATGGTCGAGATTGAGAGCGTTTTTGACAAAGCGTAGCACTGAAAAGTGGTTTATGCTCGTTGGCTTTGCGATATTCTTTGCGTACGGACTTATCGACGTTTTCTACTACACGCCCAACGGACTTATCTTCTTGTTCATCTTCACGCTTGCGGCTGAAAAGAGCGTCGAACCCGAAAAATTGCGTCCCGCGTTGTTTGAGCTTATCGACGCAAAAGCGTTTGAAAAGCGCGTGGGTGAGTATCAAAGAGAGAGCGTAGAAAACGATACGGAAGACGCGGAATAATCAAAACGAAAATTCGTGCGATAAAAATATGCCTTTTGAGTGTATCGTATCGCATAGAGAAAACAATCGTAAATAAACGAAAGATATATTGAAAATCCGAGCGTTTTGCTCGGATTTTTAGTTTCAACTATCGTGTTACTTTTTTACGGATATCGACGGCGTAAGGTCGTTAAAAGCACTATCGGAGATACAGTCGTTATAGTAGGTTGCGACGTCGTTTACGTCGGTGCGGTTTTCAAAGCTTTTATTGAAAATCGTTTCCGCCCAGTAAAAATTTGCGTCGTGTTCGTCTTTTACGCCGCCGCCAGCAACGGAGTCAAATTCTTTGTCGGCGATGCGTTTACGCTTCCACCAAGATACGTCCGTAACGTGATAACCGCTTGAATATAACGCGTTTATATCCGATAAGAATTGCTCTTTTCGGATAAGAATATCGTCGTGCTTTTTGACGCCTAATATTTGGATAACGCCTTGTAAATTTTGCATAGTGTTTTGGTATATTCGTTTTACGCGATATTGTCTTTGATGAATTGCAAAACGTAGTTTACGACGAGCGTGCGTTGATCGTCTTTTTGCAACGTCGTCGTGGCGGTTACGTCGCCGGTAAACGTCGGCAAGAGTTGCAACACGGCGGGCAAGTCGGTGGTTTCGTTTATCTCGGCAAAAGCGGTGTGGTTGCCGTTTTCAATAGTCTTGTATATGCAGTTTTGCGACATTCTCGATTTCGCCTCGTCCACTTGCGCTTGCGTGCATACGGCGTCTTTATCACCCGAGATATAAAGTGTGGGCAAAGAGGAGATGGCAAGCGTGTAGTCCTCGTACACGTCGAGACCGTCTTCGTCTTTGACGGGGTTGCCGTCTTTGTCAAAAACTTGATAATGTCCGACGGTTATGGGAGAGAAGAATATTGCGCCGAGTTCCTTTCTTTCGGTTTCGGATATTCTACGCAACGCGGCGTCCGCGCCTTGGTTGGAGTGTCCGCCGATGAAAAATTGCACGCTCGGATATTTCTCGAACGCAAGTTCTTTTTCCTCAAAATACGTGTAGGGCATATCGTTTTGCGTTTTGGGAATATAAGTGAGATATCCCTCTTCGGCAAGGCGATAACCGAGGTAGGAATACTTATCGGGTGAGATATACGTGCCGACGTAAAAGAGCAAACCGTATTTTATATCTTTTTTGACGGGCTCAAATATAAGGGCGTCGTTATCGTCGATTATATTGACGGAATATTTCGTCGGAGTACCGCCTTTATCGTTGCACGCAACGAAGCCCGCCAAACTTGCGAGCAAAAGCACGATTGCGATAACGACGATAAACGCTTTTTTCTTCATAACGCACCTTTTATATTTATCAATACCGATTATAACACGGATATGCGGATATTTCCATAGCAATTTTGCAAAGTTGTGCTATAATTGAGTTATGAAACGCAAAAACGAACGAATTTTGGGCGGAAACGTGCATTTCGGCACGTCGGACAAGAAGTCGCAAGACGAAAAAGGGCTTGCGGAACTTCTCAAAGAACACGACGAGAGAGGTATCGTGCCTTTTCATATGCCCGGTCATAAGAGAGGCACGTACGATTTTCTGTTCGGCGCACAAAAGATAGACATTACCGAGATTGACGGATTTGACAACCTTCACGACGCTTCGGGGGTTATTCTTGACGCAGAAAGGAGGGCAAGCAAACTGTACGGCACGATATGCTCGCGCTTTTTGGTGGGAGGCAGTACGGCGGGAGTTTTGGCGTCTATAAGAGCGTTGACCAAAGAGGGAGATAAAGTGCTCGTGGCGCGCAATTGCCACAAGTCCGTGTACAATGCGATAGAGCTTTGTAGGCTCGTGCCCGTGTACGTCGAACCTTCGTATTTCGAGGAATACGGTTTTTACGGCTCGATATCGCCCGATAGCGTGAAAGAGGCGTTTGAAAAGGACGAGGATATCAAACTCGTAGTTATAACGAGCCCCACTTACGAGGGGATAATAAGCGATATAAAAAGCGTTGCGGATATATGCCACGAGAGGGGCGCGTTGCTGTTCGTGGACGAGGCGCACGGTGCGCATCTCGGACTTCACAAAGGCTTTGAAAAGAGCGCAAGACAACTCGGCGCGGACGTCGTGGTGAACAGCTTGCACAAAACTTTGCCCTCGCTTACGCAAACCGCGATACTTCACGTTTGCTCGAAAGATGTGGATATAAAGCGTATCGACAAAAACCTTGCCGTGTTTCAATCCTCGTCACCGTCCTACGTGCTTATGGCGTCTATTGACGGTTGCGTGAGATTCTTGCAAAACTACGCTAGCGAAGCGATGGGCGAGTGGAGCAAAAACTTGGACTCGGTGAGAAAATCGTTTTCGCACCTCGTCAATATCAAACTCTTCGACGGCAAAAAGGACGGAAGAGCGTTTGATTACGACAAGAGCAAACTCGTCTTTTGCGTGGGCGGTTGCGCTTTCAGCGGAGTGGAGTTTAAGAAAAAATTGCGTGCCGATTGCGATATAGAACTTGAAATGGCAAGCGTAAACTACGCAATCGCAATGAGCGGACTCGGAGACGATAAGGCGTCTTTTGCAAAACTCGCAAAGGCGGTGTTCGATATAGACGCAAGCGCAAAAACGAGAGACGGACTGACGTACGTAAAATTGCCGAAATTACCGCAAAAAGTATTTGAACCGTATCAAATAGATACTTTAAGTTGCGAATACGTCGATTTTGCGCAAAGCGTTGGCAGAGTGTGCGCGGAAAACGCGTGGGCGTATCCACCGGGTTGTCCCGTCATAGTCAAGGGTGAAAGAGTTGAAGAGGACTTTGTAAAATACGCCACTTTGGCATACGAGAGCGGTGTGAACGTGACGAGCGAAAGTAGAGAATTCCCCTCAAAACTCGCGGTGGTGCAAAACGGTGTCGATTTGCCTTGACAAAACAATACGATGTTTTTATAATAGATATATCAAAAGTAAGGAGTCTTTACGATGAAAAGAATTACAACATTGAAAACTCGCGATTTGAACGAAAGCAAAAAGAACGGCGGCTGCGGTGAATGCCAAACTTCTTGCCAATCCGCTTGCAAAACTTCTTGCGGTGTTGCAAACCAAAAATGCGAAAAATCTGCAAAGTAAGATTTTATTAAACGATTATTTGCAAAACTCGCCTATGTTCACATAGGCGTTTTTTGTGCAAAGGCGCAATAGATATGATACATTCTTTCAAACTCAACGGATACAACGTCGTGCTTGACACGGCAAGCGGAAGCGTGCATAGCGTGGACGACGTGGCGTACGATATCATCGGTATGTACCAAAGTGCAAGCAAGGACGAAATCGTAAAAGAGATAACCTCAAAATACGACGTCACCGAGCAAGACGTGCTCGATTGCATAGACGATATCGAAGAGCTCAAAAAAGAGGGTAAACTCTTTTCCGAGGACACTTTCAAACCCGACGTAGATATTTTGGCAAAGCGCAACACCGTGCTCAAAGCAATGTGCTTGCACGTTGCGCATACTTGCAATCTCAACTGCGAATACTGTTTTGCATCGCAAGGCAAGTATCACGGAGAGAGAGCGTTGATGTCATTTGAAGTGGGCAAGCGCGCCCTCGATTTTCTCGTTGAAAACAGCGGAACGAGACACAATCTCGAAGTGGACTTTTTCGGCGGTGAACCGCTTATGAACTGGCAAGTGGTCAAAGACCTCGTCGCGTACGCGCGTTCCATTGAAAAAGAACACGGCAAAAATTTCCGCTTTACGCTCACCACCAACGGTATGCTCGTTGACGACGACGTTATCGAGTTTGCCAATAAGGAGATGGACAACGTCGTGTTGAGCCTTGACGGAAGAAAGGAAATCAACGATCACTTCCGCAAGACCGCGGGCGGTGTGGGAAGCTTCGATATCATCGTTCCAAAATTCCAAAAATTCGTAAAAGCGCGCGGTGGAAAGAACTATTATATGAGAGGTACTTTCACTCATCGCAATCCCGACTTTACCAAAGATATCCAAACTATGCTCGATCTGGGATTTGACGAACTCAGTATGGAGCCCGTGGTATGTCCGCCCACCGACAAGTACGCGCTTGACGAAAACGACAAGAAGGTAATCTTCGGTGAATACGAGAAACTTGCCGATATGGTGATTAAGCGCAGAAAAGAGGGCAAACCGTTTACTTTCTATCACTATATGCTAAATCTCGAAGGCGGTCCTTGCATTTATAAGCGCATCTCCGGTTGCGGCAGCGGTACGGAATACCTTGCGGTTACGCCTACCGGTGAACTTTATCCTTGCCACCAATTCGTGGGCAACAAAGATTATCTTATGGGTGATATTTGGAAAGGCGTTACCAACACCGCGATGCGCGACAAATTCAAGAGATGCAACGCCTATTCGCGCAAAGAGTGCGACGATTGCTGGGCAAGGCTTTATTGCTCGGGCGGTTGCGCCGCCAACGCGTACAACGCAACGGGTGATATCAACGGCGTATACGAGTACGGTTGCGACCTCTTCAAAAAGCGTATAGAGTGCGCGATAATGCTCAAAGTGGACGAGCAAACGGGCGAAAATAACGAGGACTGATATGGCAAAAGACAAGGTTGAAAAGACCAACGCAATGCGACTTCTCGACGCCAAAAAAGCGACGTATAAGGAGCATATTTTGCCTATCGTCGAGGCGGTTAGCGGTGAGGAGGCGGCAAAGCTTCTCGGCGTTGACGCAAAATTCGTATACAAAACGCTCGTAACCGTGGGCAAGAGTCTCGAACATTACGTTTTCGTAGTGCCCGTCGAAAGCGAGCTCGACCTCAAAAAAGCCGCGCAAGTCGTCGGTGAAAAGAATATCGAAATGGTGCGATCCAAAGACTTGCTTGCGCTTACCGGATACGTGCACGGCGGTTGCTCTCCCGTGGGTATGAAAAAGTTTTTCAAAACGACGATAGACGTAAGTGCGGAGAGCGTTGACAAAATCTATTTTTCGGGCGGAAAAATCGGTTATCAGATAGAAACTACGCTATCCGAGCTCAAAAAGGCAATACCGTTTAAGCTTGCCGATATCACCGTAGAGGCAATTGACGGTTGACATATTTTGCGTTATCCCTCATAATGAATATAGAGGGAGCGTATGAAAAAGAGTATCAAAAAGTTTATATACACGTTCGTGCTGATTGCGGTTGCAGTCTTGTCGAGCGTGTTTATTTTTGCCCCCGAAGGCGTCGCGAGCGCAAATTCTGCGTGGTTTAAGTACGACGGCGTAAATTCGGTCGGCGCAATATTCAAAGGAGAAAATTGTCCTATCGTCGTTGATAGAGAGGACTTGACTTTCGATATATACCAAAGCGACGTTGGGAGTTTTTATGGAGAATACGAATCCCCGACGGGCAAAGTCAGTGCAAAATACACTTTTAGAAATCCTACCGATATCACTGCCAAGGTTGAGTTGATCTTTCCCTTCGGTTACGCGCCCGAAGATTACGAGTACGCAACCGATAAAGACAAAGACAATAAAAAATATTATTCTATAAGTGCCGACGATGCGGATATCCCCAAGCGCATAAGGAATACGTATAAGAAAAGAAGAGAGAATTACGACATCGTGCAATTCGACCTCAATACCGACGTCGAGTATTTGTCCGACGATTATATCGAAACGGACGAACTTAAAAAAGATACCAAGGTGTACAAATACGTTTGCCACGCAAAAGACGGCTACGATATACCTCAAAAAGTGTCCGTGTCGTGGATCGACGACGGTGAGGGAAAAGTTTTCTGCAATTATAGCGATCACGACGAATACGGCTATTACGAGTATGAATGGGTGTACGTAAAATGCGATGAAAACGGTGACGCGGTGTTTTACAGCACGCAAGATATTTCCTCTTCGCTTATGATAAAAGACGCAGGATACAAGGATAGATTACTCAATTACGAGGCGGCGGGAGAGGACACTCTTTTCAATGCGGTTATGTCAACTTACGACGAGGAAAACGGCGTTGAGAAAGCGGACTGGTACAACTCGTTCGTCGCAAGATACTATAAGTGCGACACTTTTATAAACACCGATTTTAGAGTGGAGGATAGATTCCGTTGGTACGATTATACGCTTGAATTTGCGCCCTATCAAACCATCGTAAACGAGGTCGTTGCACCGCTTTATCCGCACGTTACGAGAGAATACACTCCGAGATTGCACGACTATACTTACTTGCTTTCACCCGCAAAGACGTGGGCAAGTTTCGGTGAGTTTCATCTCCGTATAAACACGGATATGTACGTCAAAAAAGCGTCCGTTGGCAAACTGAAAAAGCACAAAGGTTATTACGAGTATTCTTGCCAAGGCTTGCCCGACGGGGAACTTACGTTCAGTATGTGCAAGAGCCCCGCACCGATTACGCAAAGTGCGTGGTGGGGACTCGTGATAACGGGCATCGTACTTGCCCTCACGTCGGTTATTTGGATACCGATAATTGCCGTTATCATAGTGAAGGTGCGCAAAAAACGTATAGAAAAGAATGTTTTGCAATCGTATAACGAGCAAAACCCGCAATATAAACCGGTATCGCGAAGCGGTTATTATAATGCGTACAACGGTAAACCGAATATAGACGACCAAACGAAAAGAAATAAAAGGCGGAAATAAGCAGTCAATAGATAGCAGATTTTATCAATATATATCGATATATACCGTTTATAGAACAAAAACTTGACAAAACGACGCGATAAGAGTATATTTTTTATCGATAAAAATATGCGAAATAGAGAGGCTTAATATGACCAAAGACAATAAAGAAATCTCAAAAGCTACGCTAAACAGACTTCCGTCTTATCTCAAATATCTCTATCAATTGGACAAACTCAACGTCGCGACGGTGTCAAGCACCACCATTGCAAACGGACTCGGGCTCAATCCCGTGCAAGTGCGCAAGGATATCGCGCTCGTATCTTCCGTTGCGGGCAAACCCAAAATGGGCTACGTAACCAAAGAGATTATTGCGGATTTGGAAGGTTTTTTGGGTTATAACAACACTCACGACGCTATTTTGGTTGGCGTCGGCGGACTCGGCAAAGCGTTTTTGGGCTACGGCGGTTTTGAAAACTACGGCTTGAATATCGTGGCGGCGTTCGACAACAACGAGAAAATCGTAAATACCAAAATCAACGGCAAACCCGTCTACGACGTGAGCAGATTGCAAGGCATCGTGGAAAGATTCAATATCAAACTGGGCATCATCACAGTGCCCGCGTACGCCGCGCAAGAAGTTGCGGACAGAATGGTTGCCGCGGGCATCAAGGCAATATGGAACTTTGCTTCCGTGCATCTCAATATTCCTGCAAACGTCGCACTCAAAAACGAAGATTTGGCGTCGTCGCTTGCATTGCTCAGCTTGCAAATTCAATCCAACAGAGCGGAATAATTCGAGACTGTTTTATTGAAAAAACAAAGAATAATATAACGATATTATAAACAAAAATCTCGCAAAAATTGCGAGATTTTTTGTGTTTTTTTGATAAAAATTATGTCATTTTTCACCGCAAATGCGGGTGTTTAGTTTCATTGTAACTGCAAAAAATGTGAGTGAGATTGCCTTATAAAACGTTAATTTGTCGTTTACAATCTCGATACAATTTCGTCCACGATTTGAAAGGAGGTGAGCGTTCCGCCGAGGTCAAAGGGAAGTTTGCCGTCCGCAATCGTGGCGGTTACGGCGTTTTCGAGGGCGGTTGCTTCCTTGGCGAGGTCGAAAGAGAGACGAAGCATACTTGCGCACGCCAAAATCTCACCGACGGGATTGACCACGCCGTTTTTGGCAAAGCAGTCGGGCGTATCGCATTTTGCGCCGTAAAAACCGAGCGTGGTGTCTCCGAGCGTAATTGAGGGCATAGCGTTTTCACTGCCGACCAGTGCACCCGCAAAAGCGGTGATTGCGTCACCGAAAAGGTTGGATGTGAGTATTACGTCAAATTGAGCGGGGTTTTGCGCAAGGCGTTTTGCAATCTCGGATATATCGAGCATATCGAGGCGCACGTCGGGGTAGTCCTCGTTGATATCCGTAACGATTTTGCGCCAAAGTCGAGAGGAAGTGAGGCTGGTTGCCTTGTCTGCAAGCGCAACCGATTTATTACGCGTCCGTGCAAGCTCGTACGCAATACGCGCGACGCGCTCTATTTCAAGCTCGCTGTAACGTTCGGTATCAAAAGCCTCTCTGCCGAATTTGCCGTTGATACGGAAGCCGTTTTCTCCAAAGTAGATACCGCCGTCCACGTCGCGCACGATTACCAAGTCAACGCCTTTTGAAAGGATATCGTCTTTGAGTGCGCTTTGATTTGCGAGAATGGGATAAAGTTTTACGGGGTGCAAGCCCGCGTAAAGACCGAGAGATTTGCAAAGTGAAGTGAGCGCGCTTTGCAACGGCAAAGCGTAAGAGGATTGCTCTGCCGACGCACCGAATAAAACTGCGTGCGCCTTGGCGGAACAATCGAGGGTTGATTGAGGCAGTGCCTCTCCGTATTTTTCAATTGCGCGTTTGCCGATAACGCCGTCGCAAAAATTGAACTCGTGGCAATATTTTTTGCCGATTGCGTCAAGCACTCGTTTTGCGCCGTCTATAAGTTGAAGCCCCGTTTCGTCCGCGGAAATAGTTGCGATATCGTAAGTCATGGTTTCGTCCTTTGTTCTATGAACAAAAATATAATATAACAAATGCAAAAAGCCGTCAAACGCTATATACAATTTTCAAAACGTCGATGAAATCGTGTTTTATGCAATATTTGCGCATATTTTATGCATAAAACAATAAATTATGCAAAATATACAAAAAATATAAAAAATTTTATATATTTTTATACAAGATTGCTTGCTTTATTTTTGCGATGTTGCTATTATATGTGAGCAATACGACAAAAGGAAAATTTTTAGGATATACGATATGAAAAAATCAGCAAAAACGATTATCATTTTAGCAGTCGTCGCAACGATTATCACGGCGTGTTTCGCACTCGTCGCGTGCAACGATAACGATATCAATCTCGTGGCGGAAGTCGCAACCGATCTTCTTCAAGAAGATTTCGGCATTGCCGTCACCAAAGGCAATACTTCTCTTATGAACGCAGTCAATCAAGTCATCGACGAGTGGAAAGCAAACGGCAAACTCGATCAATACTCCTATTATTATTCCGCACTTGCCAACGAGGAAAAGGGCGGTGAAAAAGCGGTTGCTCCCGAGGGACTTCAAACGAGTTGGGACTTTGGAAACGCAACGCAAACGATTGCGGTGTACACCGAGTCCGGCTTTGCTCCTTACGAGTTCGTATACGGCGGAAACGTAGTGGGGCTCGATATTGCGATTATGTCCCAAGTTGCGGTCAATACCGGCAAAAAGATCGAGGTCAAGGACGTCGTGTTTGACGTGATTGCAACCAACGTATCGACGGCTACCGGTGACGCGGTCGGCGCGGCGGGTATGTCTATTACTGACGAGCGTAAAGAAATCGTCGATTTCAGCAACGTGTACGCTTCCTCAACTCTCGTTATCGTCTCAAAAGACGGACAATACAAGAGCGTCAAAGACCTTGCGGGCAAGAAAGTGGGCGTGCAAGAGGGTACGAGCGGGGATATCATCATCAGCGAGGCAATCGGAAACGGATATACCTACGAGATTACCAACGACGACGAAACCACGACAACCGTCGTAGTCAAGGCAGAGGGCGCGGAAGTGAAACAATACAAGGCGTACGCGCTTGCGCTTCAAGACCTCATAAACGGACGTATCGACGCGATACTTATGGACAAAATTCCCGCGGAGTTGATGCTGTAATGGGAAGCGTTTTGTCTGCTACGATAGGGGAGCGTCTATATAAGGCTTTTATATACGACGATAGATACAAACTGTATTTCAAAGGATTGGGTAACACTCTTTTGATTGCACTCCTTGCCACACTTATAGGTGTGGCAATTGGCGTTACTTTGGCGATGATAGTCTACGTCAACAAGAAGACGGGCAAGCTCAAAGTGCTGTCACTCGTTGCCAAAACGTACATAATGATAATCCGCGGAACGCCCGTCGTTTTGCAACTTTTCATAATGTACTTCGTGGTGCTTGCATCTTCCGACAACGGCATACTTATCGGCGCGTTGACGTTCGGTCTCAACTCGGGCGCGTACGTTGCCGAGATCGTGAGGGCGGGCTTCGAAAGCGTCGATTACGGGCAAATGGAAGCGGGACGTTCGCTCGGGTTGTCCACGGGACAAACGCTTTTGAGAGTGGTTACTCCCCAAGCGGTGCGCAACGTTATGCCACCTCTTTTCAACGAGTTTATAACCCTTGTCAAAGAGACTGCAATCGTCGGATACGTTGGTATTCTCGACCTCGGCAAAGTCCCGGGGCTTATCCAATCGAGGACGTTCGATTATCTCTTCCCGTTGCTTATTGCCGCGGTTATGTATCTCGTGATAGTTATGGGGCTTACCGGTATACTCAAACTCATCGAAAAGCAAATGGCAAAGACCGACCGCAATTACAAGCGTATCAAAGTGCGCGGAAAGAAAAAAGATTATATCGTGGAGGCGTAAAATATGTTGAGTGCTATAAATCTGACGAAGAAATTTGGCGATTTGCTCGTTCTCGACGATATCACCGAGACGATAGAAGAGGGTGAGCGCGTAGTTATAGTAGGTCCGAGCGGCGGCGGAAAATCGACGTTTTTGCGTTGCCTCAATTGCCTTGAAGACCCCACGGCGGGCAAGATTATGTTTGACGGCGTTGACCTTGCGGATCTTAAAGTGGACATCAATGAACAACGCGAAAAAATGGGTATGGTTTTTCAACAATTCAACCTATTCAACAATATGACGGTGAAGAAAAACATAACCCTTGCGCCCGTGCAAATAGGCATAAAAAATATGCGCAAAACCAAGCGCAAAAACGCCTTCGTGCCTATATACAACAAGTGGTTTGAAAAGTACGGACAAAAGCACAACGAAAAGGTGGACAAAAAGATAGTTTTGCTCCAAAAGCAACTTGAAGAGCTAAAAGAAGAACTTAAACCTATCGTTTGTGCGTGGGAAGAGACAAAAGTCATAAAAGAGATAAGCGGAAAATCTTACGCCACTTACGACCCGAAACTCACCAAACAAAAGCTTGACCTCACCGAGAAAATAGAGAACGTGGAGCGCAAAATTTCGCACTCCGTACACGCAGAGCAAAAGAGCGTTCAACCCCTTGAATACACTTCGAAGAAAGAGATAGTCGAGAAGGCAAACGAGAGGGCGGACGAACTTTTGAAACGCATAGGTCTTGAAAGCAAAGCTAACGTGTATCCCTCTACTTTGAGCGGTGGACAAAAGCAACGCGTTGCGATTGCTCGCGCGCTTGCGATGAACCCCAAAGTTATGCTTTTTGACGAGCCGACGAGCGCACTCGATCCCGAGATGGTGGGAGAGGTGCTCGACCTCATAAAGCAAGTGGCAAACGAGGGTATGACGATGGTTATCGTAACTCACGAGATGGCGTTTGCAAGAGAGGTGGGTACGAGAATATTGTTTATGGCGCAAGGCAAGATTTTGGAAGAAGCACCGCCCGAAGAGTTTTTTGCAAACCCCAAGTGCGACCGCCTCAAAGAGTTTTTGAACAAAGTGCTGTAAGCGTTGTAAACGCAGTAAGGCGCGCCAAAAACGACATAATTTGAGTTGAAAAACGCATCGAAAATGCATCAAAACGCAATAAAAACGGCTATAAATTATACTGATAAAAACGGCTTTCCGATGAGGGGAAGCCGTTTTTTCATAGATATTCGTATTGCAAATTGCGATTGTAATCAATAACCGTATTTCTTTTGATTGGTTATGAGGAATATAATTTCAAGCACCAACGCAAGACCTTCCGCCACTATGATTGCGCACCATATACCCGTAAGGCCGAACGCCATAGGAAGGAGCATAACCGCTCCGATTTGGAATATCAACGTACGAGCAAAGGACACCACTGCCGAGATAAGTCCGTTGTTGAGGGCGGTGAAGAAGGACGATACGAACATATTGAAGCCCACAAATATGAAGGACACCGAGAATATGCGCATACCCACCGTAGTCATATCCAGCAAGTTTTGGTCGTAACTTACGAATATGCTTGAAAGCGGACGAGCAAGCGCAACGGACAATATCGTCATAATCACGCCCGCGGTGAAGGTGATAATCGTGCTCTTTTTGAACAAGTTTTTGAGTTCGTCTTTGTTTTGCGCGCCGTAGTTGTAGCTTATTATAGGCGCAACGCCGATTGCGTAACCCATAAACACTGCCGCGAAGATGAAGCTTGCGTACATAATGACGCCGTACGCCGATACGCCGTCTTCACCCGCGAATTTGAGGAGTTGCATATTGTATATCATACTGACGACGGAGGCGGCAACGTTGCTCAAAAGCTCGCTCGAACCGTTGGTAACGGTCTGCAAAAGCATACGCGGAGCAAAGGTCGCTTTGCCGAGGCGCAAGAGACTCTTGTTGGGGCAAGCAAAGTATATAATGGGGATAACCGCACCGAAGAATTGTCCGATTATCGTTGCGTATGCCGCGCCCGCAAGTCCGAGTTTTGCCCCCACTACCAACGCCGCGTCGAGAATAATGTTGGCCACGCCCGCGATTGCGGTTACGGCAAAGCCGAGTTGCGGTCTTTCCGCTACGATGAAGAAGGTTTGGAAAAGGTTTTGCATCATAAACAAAACTTCCGCGCCTATAAGGATTTGTCCGTACAAGGTGCAGTAGGGAAGCATTTCTTCCGTCGCGCCGAGCAGTTTCGCAAGAGGTTCTACGAAAAATACCACTGCAAGCGATACTACAATGCCGAGAATTATCGTGGAATACACCACGCCCGAGAAAATCTTGTTTGCCTTTTCTTTGTCACCCTCGCCGAGCGTTTTTGCCACGAGTGCCGAACCGCCCGCGCCCATCATAAAGCCGAGCGAACCCAAAATCATCGTCAACGGATATATGAGATTGAGCGCGGCAAACGCCGTTTTGCCAACGAAGTTGGACACGAAAATGCCGTCCACTATGCTATATACGGACGTAAATATCATCATAAGGATTGGCGCAAATACCGCCTTTCCTATTTTTTTATAAGTAAAGTGTTCGTCAAGATGTACTGCCATTTTGCCTCAATTTAGCTTTGTCGAAAAGTGTTTTTCGACGTGCTTTCTGAATAAATCGTTGTATTTTTGCGTGAGTGCGACGAGCGCGTCCGCCTCTTTTTCATCGAGTTCTTGCCAAAGCTCGTCTTCTATATCGTCCATAATCGCGACTTTCTGCTCGTATACCTCTTGCCCGAGCGGGGTAAGGTATAGCGATTTTGCCTTGTTGTTGCCGTCAATCGACGCCATAGCGACGTATCCGAGCGTTATCAACTTTTTTACGGAAGAATTGATCGTTTGCTTGGGGATATACAATTTTTTGGATATGCCCGCTTGCGTGTTTACGCCGTTTGCAATGCAATAAAGGCTCATAAACTCGCTTGAAGAAAAGCCTGATTCTTCCATAACGTAGTTGTACATTCCGTCGCTTTCCCAAAACAGCGCGCGGTAATCGTTTACGTTTGCCATATACACCTCAAAATAGTCCGATTTCGTACCATTTTATAACTATAAAAATGCAAAGTCAAGCGTTTGAAAAGCGTGATGGGACAATATTTTTTTAATATCGTAAAATAGCGCGTAAACATAAGTTCTTTACAAAATAGAGGTTTAATGTTATCATATAATATAATTTATCATAGGATAATACGCGCTTACGGGCGCGAGTGCGTGCAATGAAATACGGCGAATTTAAGCAACATATAAAAGAGGCTTTGCAAGGAAGGGAAAATTTTGCTCCCGCATATATCGTGTGCGGTGACGACGATTATCTCAAATCTTCCGCAATCAAGGCTCTCAAAAATCTCGTAGATCCCGAATACGCCGACTTCAATCTCTCGACGGCGTCGGGGGACGACGGAGTGTCTTCGGCAATAGACGCGCTTTACACCTTTCCTATGTTTGACGAGCGCAAAGTGGTGGTGCTTACGCTCGATAGCGCTATATCAAACGCAAGCAAGGACGCTTACGAGAGGTATCTTGCGTCCCCGTCGGAGACGTCGGTGTTGGTGGTGGATTGCGACGACGAAGTGGCAAAATCGCTCAAAAACAAGAAAGCGCAAACGGTGGATTGCTCCCGCCTCGACGATAGCGACCTTGCAAAAGAGATCGAGGAGATAGTATCTTACGCACCCGCTCGCAAGATTGACAAGGACGCGGAAATCGAACTTATCACGCGCACGCAAGGCAATATGTCGCGTATCGCAACCGAGCTCGTCAAGCTCAAAGCGTACTGCGACGAGGTGATACAAAAGCAAGACGTCCAAGATATGGTGAGTGCGGATATCGACTTCCAGATATACGAGCTTGCAAACGCGGTGAGCGAAAAGAACGCAAACAAGGCTCTCGAAGCGCTTGACGTGTTTTTCAAAAACGGTATCAGAGGCGTGACCATTATCAACAGACTTTACGACAAGTATCGCAATATGTTACACGCCGAACTCAATAAGAATTTGCCCAACGAAGAGGTGGCAAAACTGCTCGGTATGAAGAGCGGTGCGGTGTACTTCTTGCGCAAGGTATCTTCCAACTACTCGCAAATGCGCCTCAAAAAGTGCGTTGACTATCTGCACTCGCTTCAATACGACGTGCTCAGCGGAAAACGCTCGGACGTGAGCGCAATTCACGAAGCAATACTCCAATTGCTCAATATTTAGGTGACTTATGCAAAACAAAATCGATAGAAAATATTACGTATGGATTTGGCTGGGACTTATCTTTGCCAATTATATCAGAAACGTCTACGGTATCTACGAGGATATCAACGTCCTTATCGGTGAGGCGTCGAGAACGCAAATCGTTGCGGACGTGTTCCTTATGATTTTCAATTATGGAGTTATTCCCGCGTTCGAGACCTTTATATGCGCGCTCATCTTGTACTATATCACGGCAAGAAGACACTCCAATTACGTCTCTCGCACGGATTTTTGCTATATCGTTATGACGTTCGTTGCGGGTGAGAGAGCGATTGCTGGATTTATCGACGCGTTCTCAATTTTGTCCGCCAATATGCATATCGTCACGGCAACCGTGCTTGACGTATTGCTTTTGCCCGGTGCGATGTTGCTTATGTTCTTCCTTATGGCAAAGCATTACAAGTTCAACGTCGTGGAAAAACGCAACAGTTTCACCGTTATGTCGGTGGCGTTTTTCGTGGTGCTCGGACTTATCGTGTTCAGCAACAATTTCACCATAGTATCGCTCGGCACGGGCGGTGAATATTCGCAAACGCTCATCGAGTATTTGCACCAAATGGGATATTCCGTAGACGCGCTCACGTCCGCTATCCAAGTGTATTCCAGCATAAGCGCAATCGTAATTTATCTTGCGTATCTCGTTGCGGATATCGTGATTGCGTCGCTTATGAAAAAGAACGCGTCGGAATATCAAGACGAGGACACGAGAGAGGAGTTCTTTGCAAAGCACCCGAGCGCAAGAGGCGGTGCTCCGTACACTCGTCGCGACGACGTGGACTCCACTTTCGAGGACTTTGAAAACAGCCATACGAACAAGAAAAAAGACGACGACGATCACGTCTTTGACGAGTTTGACATTTAATACCAAAGAAAATAGGGCAATACGCCCGCAGTGAGGAATATATGACATTTGATTTCGCGAAGTATGCAAACGGGATTGACTTGTACTTCATCATCGATATGGTGGTGCTCGTAACCGTATTTGCGATTATGCTCAGCTTCTTTATCTACAAGCGCAATATGAAGGTGTTCTTCTTGCTCATTCTCGGCGCGGTGCTTGACGTTCTCGTCAACGTACTGTCCGAATTGTTGGGCGGAAAACTCGCTATTGCAAAATACGTGATGCACTTCGTCGTGATTTTCGATATAGTCGCGGCGTGCGTGGTTTATCAAAACGATTTGAAAAACCTCTTCCAAAAGGTTTCCACGGCAAAGGGTTTTGAGACTCACAACAGCGACGACGAATTGCGTGACGCAACGGCGGAGATTTTGACGGCTTGCCAAGATATGGCAAAAAACGACGTCGGCGCAATCATCATCATTGATACGGCGGGGGATATCCACGACAATATCCTCGATACGGGTACGCGCCTCAACGCAACGTTGTCCGCGCCTTTGTTTGAGAGTATATTCAACACCAAAGCGCCTCTTCACGACGGTGCGGTTATAGTGCGCGGTAACAAGATTATCGCAGCGGGTTGCTTCCTCACTCTCACTCAACGCAACGTCAACAAAGAGATGGGCACTCGTCACCGCGCAGCAATCGGCATTACGGAAGATACGGACGTGCTTTCAATTGTCGTAAGCGAAGAGACGGGCATCATTTCCGTAGTCAAACACGGTGAAATCAAGCGTTATATGACTATGGACAAACTCAAAGACGAGATAGAAGAAGCGTACGGCATCTCTCCCACGGCAATCGCACTTCGCGAGGCTCACTCAAATCGTCGTATCGGCAAAATTCGCAGAAACGGTAGGTTCAAATGAAAACTATAAGAAAAACGGATATTTTAGTGCCCGCAGATTGCGATTTTTCCAAATGGTCGGTGGTGGCTTGCGATCAGTTCACTTCCGAGCGTAAGTATTGGAAAGACCTCGAAGACTACGTCGGCGACGCTCCGAGCACGCTCAAACTCGTGTTCCCCGAAGTGTACCTCGAAGACGAGGACAAGCAAGAGCGCATCGACGAGATAAACCGCACTATGCAAGAGTACATGGACGAGGGTGTTTTCAAGACGCTCAAAGACAGTTTCGTTCTCGTGAAAAGGACTACGGCAAGCGGTGTTTCTCGTCTCGGAGTGGTGCTTGCGGTAGACCTCGAAGACTACTGCTTTACGCACCCGTCGCACGCCAACATTCGCTCGACGGAAGGCGTGGTGCTCGACCGTATTCCTCCGCGCCTCAAAATAAGAGAGAACGCTCCCGTGGAATTACCGCACATAATGCTTCTCGTCGACGATAGGAAAAAGAGCGTTATAGAAAGGCTTTGGCAAGAGCGCGACGAAAGCGAAAAGATTTACGATTTCGATTTGAATATGGGCGGCGGACATCTTCTCGGATACCGCGTGGACGCTCAAAAAGTTATAGATTTATTTGACGAATACGAAAAGTCCGTGCAAAATCTTTACGGCACGGGAAGCAACGATTTTATCTTTGCGGTGGGTGACGGCAATCACTCTCTTGCAACGGCGCAAGCACACTGGAATCGCACGAAAGAGGGGTTAACCGATGCACAAAAGGCAGTTCATCCCGCCAGATTTGCACTTTGCGAGGTTGAGAACCTTCACGACGACGGCATAGTTTTCGAGCCGATTCATCGCTTCGTGTTCGGTGCGGGCGAGGATTTCAAGGCGTTTATTCAATCGAGATTGAACGGCAGTACCGTCGTCAAAGCGTTCGGCAGTGCGGGTGAGTTCGATATACTTGCAGAGGACAACAGCGCAAAGGCAATCAAGGATATCCAAACCGCAATAGACGAGTATATCGGCACGCATAAAGAATGCTCGGTGGACTATATCCACGGCATAGAACACTTGCGCGCGGTTGCGTCCGAAAACGCTGGCGTTGCAATCGAGATGCCCAAGATTAAGAAAGAAGAACTTTTCGGTTACGTCCTTCAAAACGGCACGCTTTGCAGAAAGGCGTTCTCTATGGGTGAGGCGGAAGAAAAGAGATATTATTTCGAGGCAAAGAAAATAAAGTAAATCCGCATACCACAAAACCCCGAACGAATATACTGTATCGGAGAACGATATGAAAGTATGTAAATTCGGCGGAACGTCAATGGCAAACGGCGGTGCTATATCCCGCGTCACGAATATCGTGAGAAGCGACGAACAAAGGAGATATATCGTCGTTTCCGCACCGGGGAAAAGAGATGGCAACGACGTCAAAATCACCGACGCGTTGTACGCTTGCTTCAACGAAAAGAGAGAAAAAGGCAATTGCGACGCGTCTTTCGATATCGTGAAAAATCGCTTTTTCGATATCGCAAATTCGCTTGGCGTAGATATTGATTTGAACGCCGTTCTTGACGATATCAAGAGCAATATCGAGAAGGGCGCGTCAAGAGATTATTGTGCGTCGCGAGGGGAGTATTTGTGCGCAAGGTTGCTTGCCGCAAAGCTCGGTTTCGAGTTCGTCGATACGGACGAGATAATCAAATTCAACGCCGAAGGAAAACTGCAAATGCACTATACGCTCGACCTTATCAAGCAACGGCTTGAAAGCGTCGAACACGCGGTTATCCCCGGCTTTTACGGCTCAAATCGCGACGGCGAAATTGTCACTTTTTCGCGCGGAGGCTCGGATATTACGGGCGCACTCGTCGCAAGGGCGGTGGGTGCGGATATTTACGAAAATTGGACGGACGTGGACGGATTTTTGACCGCCGATCCGCGTATCGTCAAAGATCCCGCCATTATCGATTTTTTAAGTTATAGGGAACTTCGCGAACTTGCGTATATGGGCGCGGAAGTTTTGCATCCCGAATCTATTTTTCCAGTCAGAAGCGTCGGAATTCCTATCAATATCAAAAATACGTTCAATCCCTCTTATAAGGGCACTATGATAGTTGCCGAAAAGGATTTGCCCAGAGAGCAAAAGGTCATCACGGGCATTGCGGGCAAAAAAGGCTTTACCATCGTCAATATCGAGAAAGATATGATGAATTCCGAGATTGGTTTCGGGCGAAAAGCACTTTCCGTCCTCGAATTTGAGGGGATATCATTCGAGCATATACCGTCGGGTATAGACACGCTGTCTATCGTCATACGGGACGAGTACGTTGCGGGCAAAATGCAAAAGGTACTTGCACGCCTTCAAGAGTCCCTCAACGCAGACAATATCGAGATACACAGCGGACTTTCTCTCATCGCAACCGTCGGACACAATATGGCGTCCCGTCAAGGCACTGCGTCCACGCTTTTCACCGCGCTTGCTCGCGACGATATCAACGTCCGTATGATAGACCAAGGCTCTTCGGAGTTGAACATAATCGTGGGTGTGGATACTTATGATTATGAGAGGGCTATCAATTCCATATATAAGTCTTTCATAATATAAAGAACGGCACTCATTAGAGTGCCATTTTTAATAGAGTGCGTCGTAACTCCTTTAATGCAATGTGCCCCCTCTTTCCGGACACGCCGGCATTTCTCCCACCACTCGGTTAGGGACTTTCCCTGCAAAAGTGAGCATCGCTCGCGGGGGAGACATTTGGCACGCGCATAGATAGGGACATTTCACTCGTTATACCACTCGTTCGCCGATAAAAAGAACAACACTTATCGGCTCACTTGTACTAATCGTCGAGCTTGGCACAAAGACGCTCACCGCCTTGCGGTTCGAGTTCCGTCTTCGAAGTTACACATACCGTGTATAGGTTACGCTTCAAATAGACACATACCGCGTATAAGCACGCAACAAACGAGTGGGGAGAAGCGGATAAATAAAAACAACCCTTAAAACTTTCTTAAACATTTGACAAATATTTTTATTGATAAAAATTTACTTTTATTTTGCAGATGAATATTGTATAATAATGGCAACGGATATAAAATATCCTTAAATACGGTAAAATAATTCGTATCTCATCTCGGTGCGGTGCGAAATAAAAATTTTTTATAAGGAGTTTTGATATTTATGAAAAATATCGATTTGACGAAATACGGTATCACAGGCACTACCGAAGTCGTTTACAATCCCTCTTACGAGATGCTCTTTGAAGAGGAAACCAAGCCCGAACTTCAAGGCTATGAAAAAGGTCAAGTGAGTGAACTCGGCGCAGTCAACGTTATGACGGGCGTTTATACCGGTCGTTCGCCCAAGGACAAATTTATCGTCGTTGACGACAACTCCAAGGACACGATTTGGTGGACTTCCGACGAATACAAGAACGACAATCACCCCGCAACGCAAGAGGCGTGGAAAGCGGTCAAGGACATCGCAATCAAAGAGTTGTCCAACAAGAGATTGTTCGTCGTAGACGCATTCTGCGGTGCGAACAAGGACACGCGTATGGCTATCCGCTTCATCGTGGAAGTTGCGTGGCAAGCACATTTCGTCAAGAATATGTTCATCAAGCCGACTGCGGAAGAACTCGAAAACTTCGAGCCCGACTTCGTCGTTTACAACGCGTCCAAGGCAAAGGTCGAAAACTACAAGGAACTCGGCCTCAATTCCGAAACGGCGGTCGTATTCAACATCACGAGCCGTGAACAAGTCATCATCAACACGTGGTACGGCGGTGAAATGAAGAAGGGTATGTTCTCTATGATGAACTACTATTTGCCCCTCAAAGGCATTGCTTCGATGCACTGCTCCGCAAACACCGATTTGAACGGCCAAAACACCGCAATCTTCTTTGGACTCTCCGGTACGGGCAAGACCACTTTGTCCACAGACCCCAAGCGTTTGCTTATCGGCGACGACGAGCACGGCTGGGACGACAACGGCGTGTTCAACTTCGAGGGCGGTTGCTATGCAAAGGTCATCAACCTCGACAAGGACTCCGAACCCGATATCTACAACGCAATCAAGCGCAACGCTTTGCTTGAAAACGTCACTCTCGACGAAAACGGCAAAATCGATTTCGCAGATAAGAGCGTCACGGAAAATACCCGCGTTTCCTATCCTATCGACCATATCAAAAACATCGTGCGCCCGATTTCCGCAGCTCCCGATGCAAAGAGCGTTATCTTCTTGTCCGCGGACGCATTCGGAGTATTGCCTCCCGTGTCTATCCTCACGCCGGAACAAACGCAATACTACTTCTTGTCCGGTTTCACCGCAAAACTCGCGGGTACGGAACGTGGCATAACCGAACCGACTCCGACGTTCTCGGCTTGCTTCGGTCAAGCGTTCCTCGAATTGCATCCCACCAAGTACGCAGAAGAGCTCGTCAAGAAGATGCAAAAGAGCGGTGCAAAGGCGTACCTCGTCAACACCGGTTGGAACGGAACGGGTAAACGTATCTCCATCAAGGATACTCGTGGCATCATCGACGCGATTTTGAGCGGTGATATCGACAAAGCGCCCACCAAGACCATTCCGTACTTCAACTTTGAAGTCCCGACCGAACTCAACGGCGTAGACAGCGGTATCCTCGATCCTCGCGACACGTACGCCAACGTTGAAGATTGGAACGCAAAAGCAGTTGACCTTGCAGGTCGTTTCATCAAGAACTTTGCAAAATACGAAGGCAACGCACACGGCAAAGCCCTCGTCCCCGCAGGTCCGCAACTCGACTAATCAACCTTCGCAATATGAAAAAACGCTCACCTTACGTGAGCGTTTTTTTGTTATAGACGTTTGAGTTAAAACGGCGTAATCGATACGCATTTTTAATGCCGATATTTGAACGTAAATTTCACAAAAGGCATTTTATAATATACCGTGTCTTTTGACAGTGAAGAGTTGATCGATAAGGCAATCAAGGCGATTGACGAGCAGATGTACGTTACGGAATTGACGTATGTACGTACAATCGGTTCGCAAAGCAAAGATTCGTTCGATTTTGCGCAAGGAAAGACCAAAACGACGACTTTGCGAGGTGCGGGCGGATCGAACGTTCAATACGATCTCGTCGAGAAAATCGCACAAGGCACAAATCTTACGAGAAAGACCGTAGTTAGAATTTTGCAAGGGATTAGACCTGACGTTTTTGCAATGTTCAAGGTCAACCCAGAGGATTTTATCACGCGCGCCACTCGTTTTATCACTGAGCAAAAAGCAACGATGATCGTAGACGAAATAAAGTATAATGTGACGGAAGAACAACCGTATTCAAGCGATATTTTCACCGCAGAAAAGGGCGTTATCGACTTCACGCGCGCAGTGCAAGCATCAAGGCACATTACACCTTACGTTGTAACCGATAGTGAAACCGAAAAGAATTTTGCAATCAGTCTCGAACACGACGACGGGGACGTTTGCGTGTATGCAAAATTGCCAAAAACGTTCAAAATCCCGACACCCGTGGGTGATTATTCACCGGACTGGGCAATCGCATTTTATGAAGGTAAAGTTAAGTATATCTACTTTATTGCCGAGACGAAAGGCAGTATGAGTTCTTTGCAACTCAAAAAGGTCGAAAGCGCAAAAATCAGTTGTGCCAAACGACTTTTTGAAAGCCTAAATAACGGCACAGTCCATTATGGCGTCGCCGATACTTATCAGCATCTTATGGATATAATGAACAAATAAAACTTCAAAGATTTGCAGTGTATGCAACCAAAAATTGCCGAATATTGCAAGCAATTATTGATAATTCGCATTATAAATGGTATATGCCACAACTGTGTTGGACTTCTATCTCTTATAAAAATCACAAAAGATACAAGAAAGATGAAAATGAGTGGTCGATTGTTTATAATAATCACGAGCCGATTATTTCACAAGAACTTTGGGATAGAGTTCAAGAGCGCAAAAAGTCTGTCGCTAAAGGTAGAAAGACAAAAATGGGTTTTACTCATCCGTTGTCTGGCTTTTTGTTCTGTGCCGATTGCGGTGGTAAAATGAAATTATGTACCTCAATTGGACCAGACTCAAAGCGCCGATATTACTTTAATTGCGGGCACCATTTACGTTATGGAAAAGCATATTGTTTTTCACATCATATTTCGGCAAGCGTCTTGGAAGAAATAGTTCTCGACGATATACGGACAATGGCAAACCGAATTGTTCTAGATGAAAAGGCTATTCGAGAAGAATTTGTTCGTCGCAACGCCGAACTTGCAGATGTGACAATAAAGAAAAACCGAAAGGATTTGCAGATTAAACAAAAGCGTGCAGAAGAACTGACAAGGCTCATTCAAACTGCATACGAAGACAAAGTAAAAGGGAAAATCCCCGAGGATATTTGCATTGGGTTTATCGAGAAATACTCGGCGGAACAAAAAACGATTGCAGAAGAAATTGATGATATTCAAAAGCGACTTGTAGCAACGGAGACCACTCGAAATTCTGCCGATGATTTTATCCGTGATATAAAGAAATATCTCGATGCGCCCGAACTTACTCGTGAAATGTGCTATGAACTAATTGATAGAATTATTGTCGGCGGTTCTCAAAGCGTAACCGGAAAGGAATGCGAAATTGAGATCGTATACAAAATCGACATCGTTTCCATCTTGCGCCACAAAGTCAATAAATGATTCATTTAAACAAACATACTAAAAATTAACGATAAAGTGTATGAAAATTCGAAATTCATACACTTTTTTTGTGCCTAAATATCTCTTTCCGTTACGTCCATAAAATTGTGTCGCAACTACGGCACGTCTAATCGCCAAATCAATATTCTTTATACTGAAAAATACTTAACTTGTGCGATTTTGATACGAGTAATTCAACTCTGTTGAAATCCGAAACGATATGTGATAGAATTAAAAATCATACAAGGAGTATCGTGAGGTATGACGGGATTGAAAAAAAACAGAATAGCTATCTGCGTCGTATGCGCGGTGTTGTTTTGTCTGGCGGGCGTGTTTCAGGCGGTAGATTCGAACCTTCCCGAATTTTGGCACGCGTTATTTGCTTTGTCGGCGCACACGATACTTATCTCTCTCGTGGTTGGTTGGGGCGTTTCGCTGATACATAGAATGGTGCGAAAGGATTTGCGCGCGTATTTCCTTACGGTTGCCGTGCTGATTTTGTTTTTCCTTGTTGTCAGAATGATAAAATACGGACTGACGAAGGACAGCGACACGTTTTCACGTTACCTTTGGTGCGCATACTACGTTCCGCAAATGTTCATTCCGCCGACGATTTTGCTTGCGGCGTTC
>ERZ808278.137-NODE-137-length-59645-cov-36.483051_pt1 | contig 59645 bp, 66 predicted proteins | sample MGYA00521239_ERZ808278 | MGnify/ENA primary metagenome ERZ808278 (study PRJEB31516, sample SAMN03275600) | gut metagenome | biome: mammalia-associated habitat; material: feces | host: Papio cynocephalus | place: Kenya | collected 2012-07-17 ... | reverse complement strand
AATAATAATAATAATAATAATAATAATAATAATAATAATAATAATGGCAAATATAGAAAGAAAAATATTAGTTAACTTACATTCGCCCGAAGAGAATAAAATACCTGAAAAAGATGGCATTAGGTTTGGAGAAATAGCAGTAAATCATAATTCGACGCAACCATTTATAGCATTTAAAACAGCAGATGATAATGGCAACATATCATTTGCAACAACAGTGACACAAGCACAATTATCAAATACGGCAAAGGAGCCATCCGTAGAAAATGGAATTTTAACTATACCATATGCATATGATGAACTTTTAACGAAATATAATGACCTTCTTGAAAGACTTGTTTCTATTGAAAACGAACTTGGAATGAGTACTCCTTACGCAAGTCTTGAAGAAGTAGCCATGCTTTCTGAAGGATGGAAATTTAAACTAATTTCTTCTATATCTGATATAAATTATACATCAACGATAGAAGCATCTACAGATTTTAATGATAATTCTTGGGAAACAGTTAATGTCCCACATGATTGGTCTATTTATAGGGATTTTAATAAAGATTGCAAAGGTGTTTCCGATGCCGGATATCTTGATGGCGGTGATGCATGGTATCGTATAGAACTCCCGATAACAGAAAGCATGCAAAATAAGAAAATTTTTCTCTATTTTGATGGTATCTATATGGAGTCTGACATATATGTCAATGGGGAAAAAGTCAAAACTAATAAATTTGGATATAATCCTTTTTACGTAGATGCAACTGAAAAAATTAATTTTGGAGGTACTAATATGCTTGCTGTTTTTGTAAGAAATCAGCAGCCAAGTTCACGTTATTATTCAGGTTCAGGCATTATAAGAAATGTTGCATTACTTGTAGGACATGAAACTACGATTAATATTGGGAATATAATTGTTAATACGCCTAATATTGCAACTGAGTATCAGACAACTAATAAAGAAGTAACTACTGAAATAAAGGTTGGGTTTACTTCATCTGAAACTAAAAAGATAACTGCTGTAGCTGAAATTCTTAATAATGTAGATTCGGTTATTGGAACACAAAATATTTCAATAGATTTGGTTTCCGGTAAAACTACCAATCAAACTTTTTCAATAAAAGTTAAAAAGCCTTCATTATGGAGCATAGGGAATGGTAATCTTTATAAAGTTAAAGTCAGAATTAAATATGATAAATCTACTATATATAAGACGACGGAATTTGGCTACAGATGGTTTACTTTTGATGCAAATAATGGGTTTTCTTTAAATGGAGAGAAAACTTTTTTGAAAGGAGTCTGTCTGCATGAAGATTCGGGATGTTTAGGAAATGAAGTAAACAGGTCTGCATATGTTAGACAAATCATTAAACTGTCAAGAATGGGCGTAAATGCTATTAGGATGTGCCATAATCCATTCCCTAAGGAATTTATTGATGTATGTAATGAATATGGTATCTTATTACTTGCGGATATATTTGACGAATGGAATCTTGTTAAGAAAGGTTCAATTAATGAAACAGGTGGCTTTTATAGGTATTTTGACGAGAATTATGAGGAAGTTGTCCGAAACATAGTAGAACGTGATGTAAATGCCCCGTCGATATTTGGATGGCTAATTGGAAATGAAATTATTAGGGCAAACTCTTACACACAGGAAAATGCTTTAAAAATAGCAAATAATATTAAAGATATAATAAGAGAATATGACTCTTATCGTCCTATAACGATGGGAGATGATACACCATCAAATTCAATTTCATTGGCTATCGCAGATATTCTTGATATTGAGGGTATAAATTATGGCTCAGAAGCTGAATATAAAAATTTTAGAGCAGCAAAGCCATTAAAGCCATTGTTCGGTAGTGAAACCACTTCAGCATTGTCATCAAGAGGCGTTTATTCGGCAGATACTGCAAATAAACAATGTTCCTCAATGGATGATCAAATTGTTTCATGGGGTGAAGGGAAATCCGCCGCTGAAATAGTAAAAAGGCATATGACTGATTTCAACTACTTAATGGGAATGTTTGTTTGGACAGGATGGGACTATATTGGAGAACCAACACCATATATTAATCAATATCCTGCAAGATCATCATATTTTGGTATTATTGATTTGGCAGGTTTCCCTAAAGATATCTACTATATGTATCAATCAAGATGGAGTGAAGAACCAATGATTCATATTGTAGGTAATTGGGAATATATTGAAAATGAAAATGAAGGTACTGAAAGAACTATATGGCTTTATTCTAATTGCAGCATTGTAGAACTTTTCCTTAATGGAACTACATTAGGACGATATACTTCTGCAGATATGTCTGATAAATATAACTATATATATCAAGTTTTTTATAAGCCAGGCACATTGGTAGCTAATGGTTATGATACTACCGGTAATTTAATTGCACAGGATGTGGTTTATACTTCTCTTGGGAAAGCAAATCAGATATATTGCTATTGTGATACAAGTACTGTAAGTGAAGAAGATACAATATTTTTCGAATGTGATATTGTTGATTCGCATGGCATTATAGTCCCATCTGCTAATGATGAAATTGAATTTTCTAATGGTAAAAATTGTAATATAATTGCTACTGACAATGGAGATGCTACAAATGTTGAAAACATGCGTTCTTTAACTAAAAAGGCTTTTAATGGTAAGATAATGGCTGCTGCAAAACCATCTTCTACAGGGCAGATAACCATTACATCCAATAATTTTCCATTGATAATGAAAGAAACCGTAAAATGTGGAAGTAGCACTGTTTATAGAGAAAGAAATAATGTATTTATTGATGCAGAAAATCCTCCTATATATAGTTATCATTTTGATGACCCTAATTTTGTTGAACTTGGTACAAGCGTAGGTATCTCTCCTTCAGGAAAGAAAGCAACTGATGAATTGACAGGCAAAACTTTAAAGTGGTCTCTTCATTTAACTGCTATTGGATATGATTCATATATTGCATCATCATCATCTACTGGGGCATATAATGAGCCTATAAAAGTTGATAATACAATTAATGGAGTTTATTCTATTGTAATGACTCCTTCAAAAAATTATTCAGGGCTCACTTTTACAATCCTTGAAATTAATGATAAAAATGAAGTGACCAACACCATTGATAATGTTGTAATTGATAAATTATTTGCATTGCAAAAGGATACACAATATATAATGCTTAATATGAGGCAAACATGGGGCTTCAGTGTAAATATGTTTAATAGCTCAATTAAAGTTGGAATACGAAGTTATCCTGATTATAATTTTGTATCCCCTACAAGTATATCATTCAATGGAACTATTAACAAGTTAAGTAGCCTTATTGGTGGAAAAGAAAGTATATTTGATTTCATATCATATCTTCCTGAAGAGGCATATCCTGCAATCCAACGCAATGCAGTAATAACTTCACAAAATGAAAACGTTGCTATTATAGACCATACAAACATTGTTTATAAGGGTATAGGAGATAGTACAATAAATATAGCATACAAGGATGTAACGGCAAGTACGCAGTTAACCATTTCCGAAAATCAATCAGAATGGGATGCCGAATGGGACGGCTCAACTAATAGTCTATCTGATTTATTTACACTGCAATCAATGAAATTTGTTGAGAATACATATGACTCAGGGAATACTTATATGTTAGTACCTACGGCAACAAACGGTGAGATTAAAGTTAAGAATTCTGCAAGTAACACGTTGAAATTTGAAGCTGATGTCATATTTAAAACGACTGCTCAGCATAATAATTGGCCATGGGGAATGGATGCAACTGCAGGCGATAATTATGGTGCAAGCGTTTATATACCAAATCAAAAAGTAGGTACCCTATATTTTACAAGGTCAGGTAATAATTATGCGCAAAACTTTTCAGCAGATACCTTATATACGTTCAGCATAACTATTGATGGATCAGGTGCTGAAGCAAAATACACTACAACAATGAATGGAAGCATAATCGTTGATAATGCTACAGTTCCTTCTATAAAAGACCCATTAACTGAATGTAAAGTTTGGAGCGTAAACGAAAATTATGTTATACTTGGTATAAGATACAAAAAGCAATAGAGATTATAATATCTATTACTCTTTTCAAAAACTCGAAAGTTTCTAATTATTTGGATCTTTCGAGTTTTTTTTATAATTTTGCAGCAAATAATTTTTTTTATGGAAATTAAATTTAATGAACAACGGCCATCAAAATCACAAAGGACTATAGCCGCAGTATTAAAGCAGGCGAAATATACATTTACGCCTATAAGCAAATATGACAATATGTATTTTTATTGTATAATACATTGTGAGCAAAAAGAGCCTCCATTTTTTACATGGCTCAGAAAATATGCTAAATGGCTTGCCCCTCGTATGAAATATGAATACATCGATCATAGGCTTTCTCTTACATTTAGAAATTGTGATGATATGTATGTTGATGAACCAATGGTTTTTAGCCGTCAAGAGGTTAAAAATATTGTAGAAGATATTCCTGAAAATTATATCGGAGAGGAGGTTCTTTAATTATGATACCGATTTCTTATATTGTAGCGCTTTTAACATCTTTATGCCTTATTGTTTATTATATTTTTGGCACTGAAGAAAAGATGTGGGAAATTAATTGTGAAGGAATACTTCATGGTGCATGTTTCTTTTCATGGGCCACATTACTATTGGGGAATAGCACTATTGGATTTGTATTGTCTTGTTTTATAGGCTTTATTGCTGCTTTTGTTGCTTATGCATATATTAGGGCTCGAAAATATGGTGCTTCTGACTTGCCAAAGGTCAAAACAGACAAGGAGGGAATAAATTCTGATGTTATTACAAATGAACTTGATATTGTAGGTGAGAGCGGAAAAATTACTGCAAGAGCTGACGGGAATACTTATATAGGTATTTTGGATTCCAACAAGAATAGTATTGTTATTACAATAAAAGGAGAAGATAAAGTTAATATCGGAGATTCTTTTGTAATAACATATATTTACGGCTGTGACATTTTTGCAGATATAATATTAAAGAAATAGCGCCATCTTGTCAGATAGTTGATTATGGTATAGTTTTCGATATTTTTATTTAAAATTGAAAAATAAAAAAGAATTAAATTTAAAATATTATGTTTTACGATGTATTTGATTGCATGAGGTTATTTGATACTCTTTTTGAACAGCAGCGTGATGAATTAATTGGCAAAATAAGTGGCGCCTATAAGGATAAAATGGCAGTATCTTCAAAGAATGGTATAACCTCAAAAGAGAGTTATTTTTATAGGGAGTACAAAGACGGAAATCTTGTTTCCGAGCGCAACGTTGAATGGGAAAACGGAAGAAAGGTTAAGGATGTAACTACAGCACCTAAGATAGAAGGTGAAGGAGAGGAAAAACCTATAGAACTTCCTACCAAAGAAAACTGTAAGCTTTCTACTGAAGAGAAAAATATGCTTGAGGCAACCAAAAAAGCAGATTGGAAAACTTTCCGAAAGGACATAAATGAAAAGGCAACTCGAGATGGCAAATATAAAGTCATTGACGAATTGGGAGAAAAAGTTGCAGATACTATTAAAAAGGGTAATAAAACTGGTTCAGATAGACTTGCAGAACTTGAAAGGAAAGTAGAAGAATTATCCAAGCAGAATAAGGAACTTCTTGAAAAGAATGCTGATTACGTGGTTAAGTTTGCTAAGATCAAAAATCTTTTTTAAAAAAATTTTCTTCCTAAAACTAAAGTGCAAGATTACTTTTTGTAATTCTGCACTTTTTTTGTATCTTTGTATTAAGAAGAATTTTACTTAAATGGTTAATTATAAGGTATGGTTCACATCTGATTTACATTTGTGCCATCGAAATATATTAAAATATACTGATAGGATAAATAGGATTGGATTGAACCCTCAATCCCCTAATCTTGATCAAATGAATCAGTGGATAATTGATAAATGGAATAGTAGAGTAGATAAACAAGATATTGTCTACATGCTTGGAGATTTTTCATTCATCAATACAGATATAACTCGGAAATTTCTTGAAAAGTTGCATGGAAAAAAACATCTGATATGGGGAAATCATGATAAATCGTTGAAAGGGCTTGAGCATTATTTTGAATCCTGTTCTGATATTAAGGAGACTACTTTCAAGAAAGATAATTTTCCTTTCCTTGACGAGAATATGACTGTTGTTATGTGCCATTTTCCTATACTTGCATGGGATAGAAGAATGCATGGTTCGGTTATGCTTCATGGGCATACTCATGGCAGCATAGATGAATTAAATAAAAATTCAGGAGAATTGAGAGTGGATGTGGGGCTTGATGGAAAATTGGCTGACTATGATATGGTAAGTCTTGAACAAGTTTACTCATATATGAAAAATGTTAGTGAGGGAAAACCTTTCGCTCAATATGCAGAAGAATTAGCAGAAAGAATTAATTTAAGATTTTAAATTAATTGGAAAATATTTATAATTTTTTAAAAGCATAAACTATGGAAGACTATCAGAAAAGAATGATTGAGGAATATAAAGAACTGAGAAATAAGATTGATAAACTAACAGTTTTCTTATCAAGGGCAACAACTTTAGGAAATATCGGAGAAGAAAAATATTCTTTGATGCAAGCACAATTATATTCAATGATGGCATATGCAAAAATCTTGAAAATGCGCATGTATTTGGAAAAAGAAATTCCTGCTGAGGAATACGAATCTTAAAAAAAAGTAATATTATGGAAAAGAGAATGATGAATTATAATACCTACTTAGAACTTCTGAGTAGCAATGATTTTATGGATAACTGCATACGTGAATGCCTTAATAAAATGTATGAACTTTCTGAGCCATCTATTACATTAGATGAAATAAAAGAACAGAATAAGAATCTCTCAAAAGAGGAAATGGATGCAGACCCTACATATAAGCATCATTATCTTCCTTCAGAAGTCTTTTCCGAGGTTTTGGAACATTATGCTGATGTATATGGCTTTTCGCCAAAATGGGGCAATTATATAGAGCTTCTTACTTTTGATTTGCTTAATGGTGGACGAAAATCTGTATATAAAAAAGATGAGACAGGAGAATGCCGAAGAACATACGAAGAAATGCCAAAATTAAGTGAAGTGATTGGCAATGAAAATGCTGAAAAAGTTAAAACAATGATAGATGATATTAAGAAGTATTATCATATTGATGCTAATTATCAGAGTTTTTCCTTTAATGTTGTTAATTATTCTCCATCAAGTAATAAGGAGGCAGTAGAACAATATTGGAGGGAACATGGCAAGCCTGACTATACTATTAACGAAGATAAATGGTTTAAGGAAACTGATGATGAAGAGAATGAAGAATACAATGACGAATGTGGGCATGAATGCCTCTAAAAGTACACAATCTCACGATTGGAATAAGGAATATATGCCAATCAATTTATGGGAAACTATAAACTATGAGGTTCGCTATAATGGAGACATAAAAAAGTTTCCTGATGAGGAAACTTCTATAAAGGAAGCTGTTCATTTAATGGACCCACAGGATGTATATAGCAAAGCATTGATATTTGAAAGAAGGCAAAATCCATATTATTCTGATGAATCTGAATGTTTGCTGATAGGAGCTGTTAATTATTTGGGTAAAATGGAATATGCTTAATTTGAAATTTTAATTTTTTTTGGAAATGATAATCAAAGTTAATGACAAACATGAATTCAATTATTCTGTAGGAAAAGGGGAATACGAACTTGAAGTTTCTGATGACAAAATTTTAGAGGCAATAACTGCCAAAACTCCAATATATTGGTATGCCCTAATTGATGGGAAACTTTTTAAATCATCCAATAATGGCTCGGGACTGAAATCTATATTTTTCAATACAAAGGAAAAACTTGAAAAAGCTCTTGCTGATGCTCTATATTGGAAAGATAGCATTATTCCTTATATTGGGTGTAATTGTGGCTATGACACTGAAGATTTTTATAAAAAATTGAATGAAGCCTATAAAATTGAAATAAAACAAATTGAGTTTTGAAAAACTATAAAATTCTAATAACTGAAGAACAATATAATTTTCTAAAAGAGAATTTAGAAATAACTCAAAGCATTATTAATGTTACCACTCCTGAAGAAATAAGGAAATACTCCAAAGATGTATGGAATATTGTTAATGCTGCATATGTTAATATCGGAGGCTTTAAAGGTTTTCGTAGCATAAAAGATATGCTTACGAGAGATATTTCTTTTAGTCTTTTTGAAAAAGATGGCTCTGTATGTGCATGTGCAATTTATAATGGCTATCTCGGTGGGCACAAATTAATTGGGTGCGGGGCAAAAGATAATACATCTGAAAATAAATCTTTTTTGAAAGATATTATTAAAAGAGATATTAATGAATACTCTCAATGGTATTGGACCGAAGTTAGTCCACCTTTGGAATATTGGTTTAAGCATCTTGATGGATGGGCGATACCAAACATATATGCGAAAGAAATCTTAAATAAAAATAATTTAATTTTAGACCCTGATGGCTTGCATTATACAAGAGGAATTGGGACTGATGCAACACCAACAAGAAAGGCTATATATGGTTTCAAAGACGAGGAAACCTTTTTTAAGGTTACTAACGAATATGAAAATTATGATGGCTTTAGAGAAAAAGTTAATCTATTGATGGAAGTAACTAATGATAATTATTTGAATTATTTCAAAAATATTGTTATCAATATGGTTAATTTATGGGATGATGGATTCTTGGAAATGACTAAGTTGCATCATAGTCTTCTTACTAAGGCAGTTTCAGTTTTAGAAAATGAGCCTGTTAAAGACCAACAAATAAAAAGCCTAATAAAAGAAGGACATTTCCTATTAGAGAATATGCCTATCCTGTCAATAGGAGGGCAAATTGATACTGAAAAAATTTCTGTAGATTTAGTAGAAAATATTTTTAAACGTTTATAAAATACCATGGAAAAGGAAAACAATGTTAATTTTGTACAGGTCTTGGATGATCCTTACACGCCAAAGACTCCTCTTAAATATGAACTGTGCAATGGAGCCGAAATCACTTCAGCAAGTACAATTAGTACTACCCTCGGAGAAGAATATGAATGTCTTGATGATCATATTGAACAGGCACTTGAGGAACAGAAACGTTCATCTATCAAATCAAAATTTAAATCTCTTGAAAAAGATGAAAAAGTAAACCATCCAAATTATTATAATAGATACAGTGTAGAGGTTATTGAAATGGCTCGTAGAATTTGGGGGGATGAAGCAATGAAAACTGCGGCTGAAATCACAGCATTCATATATCGTATGAGAGCAGGAGTCAAGCCTGATAATCCTGTAAAACAAGATTTAGATAAGGAGGAATTTTGGCTAAATTATGCCAAGAAACTTCAAAAAGTTGACCGCTCTATACTAAAGGAAAGAAATCCTAATCTTTAAAAATTAAAAATGGAGAAAATTAATTTCTCCATTTTTTTCTAATATCCCATAGTATCTATATTTGAATAAAGGATGATCTTGCCATCAAAATTAGGATGAGCTAAAGCTAATTTTCCTTTATCAATCCAGTTATCAAACTTATGCAGCATATGCAATAGGTAATCAATGTTAGGGTCTTCCTTATTTGGCATCAGGATATGCAAGCCTCCATTAGGCGTGACATATTCCCCAAGCGGTACCATACCACACATTGTTATGATTTTCTTGCATTCATCCCAAATTTTGGGATTGGTTGAATCAATGTCTATAAAAAACCTTAATCGTTGACCTTTCCAATTGTATCCATGTTTAGCTTGTGCAGGGACAATCGCATCAGCATGGATATTTCTTGGGTCCCACTTCGGATACATGCTACGAACTTTAATTATTTGAGCATCTGTAGCCTTGTCAGAACGAGTGTTTATCGTTATATATGCTCTTGCATTGTTCTTCTCACAAGATGCAATTATAGTGGGTTTAAGATGTTCCAATTCTTGAACAGAATGTACTCTCCATCCATCAAGATACCATCCACCTGCATGATAATTACCTTTAGATGTATCTTCTCTTCTATTATCTTTTCTACGTTTGATAATCTGTACAAAATAAAAGTCATCTGTAGAGGCAAATTCCATCATCTTTTCCACCTGTTCAAAATTATCAACAACTCTTCTTTCTTCAGATATGCTTAGTTCACTCCTATTGAAAGCCTCATTAAGCGAAGACCTAATAATTTTAGAGAGTTCTTTCCTTATTATTGTTTCATTAATTAGCATAAAAATTTATATTCCATATTAATAATTATTTTCCATTATTCTATAAAGCAATATCTAATAGTCTATATGGCGGTCATTTTCGCCATAGGAATCATTGTCACTATCTTCGTCAATGTCATTATCCTTCCGGGTCAGCCGTTTCATAGATTTCGTGCATTTTTCTATTGTGGTGAACCCTGATTGCGCTCCTGCAAGGCTTGCAAAAACATATACAAATGCCTCCATGCAGTTGTATCCGAATGCTGATAATATGGCCAGTGCAACAAGCATAATAAGGCATAAAAGCATGCAGAGCCTCTTACTTGATATGGTATTCGTTTCTCCATCAGCAAGAAGCTTCATCCAAAAGTTTTTATCTTTTGTTTTTGTATATTTATGTTGCTTATTTTTAGGCACAGAAAATTAATTTTTATTATAAATAAATAGTTTTTACCATGACAATTGAAGAAATCAAGGCAAACTGCCGTGAGGGTTGGCATCTCAATCCTAATGAAAAGGTTATCAACGGTATTCTTAAGGGAATCAATAGAAATGATGGGCTCTGTCCATGCAATAATGACAGCGTAGATAAACGTTGCCCATGTTCAAATTATAGAGAGCATGATCATTGCTGCTGCCATCTTTATCTGGAAGACGAAGAGTAGAGATAACGAGATATCATCAGCAGATAGAGAACCTATCTAAAGATGCGTGAACTACCCCCCACCTAAAGGAAGGGGACTTCTTGCCTTGATATTAAAATATTCTATTGTTACTTTTTAAGTTTTCAAAGTCTTTATATATGAAAGCAGAAGTGAAGCGTTGCTTTAAACATATTGGGAATTTATTGGCTGTAGTAACCTCGTTGGCATCGCTTCACTTTAGTGCATGGGGTTTACTTACAGCCTTTTTTAGTTATTATGGTAATTGACAGCAAATATACGAAGATGTTCGTCTCTGACGATATAACTCGCTTGAAATATAACGAGTTATATGATTTTGCTGTCAATATTCGTAGCCATAAGAACAAGGTGTCTGAATTTGTTTCCGACAATCTCATGAAGTATTTGGATTACTCCAATTTTACTTTTATGACTGAGATGAGGAATAAATTCAAGAGCCAAATGGGTTCTTCTTTCGATGCGCAACTCTATACACAAGTACTAACTTGCTATCAGAACAAGTTCGATGCCATTAGAAAGGGGCTTTCCTTCGAGAAAGTTACTTATTCCTATTGTGAACAGTACAAGCGTGATACAAAGAAGAATAAGAAGGGTGATTTTAAACGTGTGGTTAACAAGCATGAATCAACAAGGCTGTCTATTTGTCTAAGTTACCTTGCACGGTATGGAAATGACAATACCATTGAATACATTCAATTACAGATACTAAACTGTGATGAAAACAAGCGTGGCTATTACCAATCCATATTGGACTGCATCAACAAGTTCGGGTTTGACCGCCTGATGGCGTTGTCCATGCAGAAACGAACCCATGCAATTGCCAAATACATTAATAAGCCTATTGAATTCAAGTCATTGGCCTTTAGTGGCAGGAGTAGAAAGAAGAAAATCCTTGATTGGAATAAGAATTACAACTCGGAGATTAACGCATTCATTTCGTTATCCGGGTTTGGGCGCAAATCCATGGATATCCCTATCAAATTCGCAAAGAATTACCATGGACGAATGCAGGAATATGTTAAATCCTCGAATGATTATCAATATACTATAGTATTTAATGAACATAGGAAATCAGTATCCGTCAACCTCTGCAAGGACGGAGAGAGGCTTATTCCCGAGGCTGGGAATAGCCTTATGGGAATTGATGTAAACTGCAAGCATAACCTATTCTCATTATCTGATGAAACCACATATGATTATGATCGTCAGTTAATGAAGGACTACTGTAGGCTATCATTGGAAATAGATAAACGTAAGAAAAAGAATAGGAAGTACCAACCGGGAAAGAGGACTCAATGGAAATTGGACACTCTCAAACGGAAAATGGTCAAATCTGAGCAGAACCTCATATCGGCAATGTGCAAGAGGCTATCCCAAGAGGGATACAACCATATTGTTATGGAGGATCTGGACAACGGGTTTGGGAAGTGTTATGTAAGTGATAAGGACAATGAGGATATCAACTATAACCGCAAGGTCAAGTTCCTTGGGCTGTCAAGCCTCAAGAATGAAGTGGAACATATCGCAAGGAAATACGGAATTGCATTATCAACGGTGCAGGCAAGCTACACATCGAAGATGTGCCCCGTATGCGGCTGCATCGAGGACGAGAACCGTCCTGAACAGGAAACATTCTGTTGTGTTGAATGCGGACATTCAAGCAATGCCGATTTCAATGCAGCAGTTAATATAAGGAACAGAGTTGGCGAAGCCGTGCTTCGCAAACAGCTCTTAAAACAACTTGATAACGGTGCCTACGAGCCTAAAAAGCTTAAGCGAGAAAAGGTGAAGGAGGTATTGTTATCGTTTCGAAAACACCTGCAAAATGCGGGAAGTGAATGTATTCAAAAGGAATCAAACACTTTTGAATATGTTTAAGTTTTTCGAAGGATTCCTTTTATTGAGAATATTCTTGATGGATTAGAGCTACAAATAACTCAGCAAATAGATAGTAATAACAAACATGGCTATTATTTGGATAAATAATGTTTTAAACCAAAGAAAGAAACATTTTCCAGTAAGCTATGTTTTCTGAAGGAAATAATATTAGATTTGATCTTGAGCAAACATATAATAAGGCTTTATGCCGTGCTATAGAGGATGAGTGGCTCCATCGTCAAGATTTGGTATTCTGAATTTTTATTTTTATATTTGTGGAAAGAAATTTTAATTAATTATGTTGACGATTTTATTTTACTTAAGTATCATTGTATTTTATACCCTTACGTTTATCTCCGGATCGAAATTAGGAGAGAATAACAATAAGTCCTCGTCGATTCTTTTGGCTATAAGCATCATTCCACTATTTTTTATTACATATTATGGCAGCTTTGGGCGTGGTTTTCTCTATAGGAATATTACATCTGAAAAATTCTCTTGGCATACAGATATTATCGAAAAGAAAGAAATGAAAATAAACACTCAAACAAATGATACAACATTTGTTGTAACAAGAGATTCTACACTTTTTATTACGGATAAATATTAACAAAACATTTTCATGAAATTTGATTCATTAAAAGAAAAATGTGAGTATTATCGAAGTCTTACAGATTATAAGATTCTACCGAATTCAAATCTGTTGATAATGCTTGATGGGCATAGCTTCAGCAAGAAGGTCAAAAATGCCTTTAAAAAGCCTTTTGACGAGGTTTTTATTAATGCTATGAATAACACTGCCAAATATCTCTGTGAGTCCATTCAGGGGGCTAAAATCGCCTATGTACAGTCTGATGAGATATCAATTCTTGTAACTGATTATGATACGCCCATGACAGATTCTTTCTTTGGTTACAGGCTTTGTAAGATACAGTCCATTGCTGCAAGTATGGCCGCTGCCTGTTTCAATAAGATAATGATAAAGAATGCAGTCAAAAATAGGTTAGATACTGATGATGTTAATAGTGCCATTGAGCATGTAACATCCTACGATTTTGATTGTAAGGCTTGGGTTGTCCCTAATGATAATGATGCCTTTGCATGGTTTCTATATAGGCAAATAGATTGCATACGCAACTCAAAACAGCAGGCAGCACAAGCATATATCCCTCATAAGGAACTATTGAACCTTGATGCAGACAAGCAGATTCAACTTCTTAGGCAAAAGGAAAATATTGATTGGAGTATTAACTATTCCAATGGGGAAAAATATGGTAGATTTATCTACAAAACATTGGCATCAGATTCTAAAATATTACCAAATGGTAAAACAATAGCCTTTACCCGTAATAAATGGACTATTCATGATGCCAATATATTAACAGATTCTAATACTGAAGAATTTTTTGAAATTTTTAAAGAAAAATCTTAACATTAATTTATATTTTTTTAGAAAATTAAATTTTTATGGAAAATAAAATCTTTACAAGATCAGAAGATGCCAATAGTAATTACTTGGCTTCGATATGTAAGATTGGCCCTACTCATCCCATAAAGGGCGCAGATAGAATCGTATCAACAACGGTCAATGGTTTTACAATGATTATCTCTAAAGAAATGAAAGAGGGTGATATTGTTGTATATTTTCCTATTGAAACATCTATCTGTGAAAAATATCTTTCAGCAAACAATCTTTATGAAATAGGATTGTTTGAAAAGAATAGCAATGCTAAAGAGATTAAGAAAATCCTCACTGAAAGTGAAGCTCTCCCTGATGATGATACCGAGGGAAAACTTTCCTGTCTTAGTAGGGCTAAGACTATGTGTGGCTTCTTCAACAAATATGGAAGGGTCAGAATTCTCAAACTTAAGGGACAGTATTCAGAAGGATTTATTGCGCATACAGCTACATTAGAGAACTTTGACCCATCATTAAAAGGTATCAATTGGGCAGATTATCTCGGAGTACATTTTGATACTGTAAATGGTATTAAGATTTGTAAAAAATTTATTCCTGTAGAACTTCCTTACAAGAAGAAAGGACCTGAAGGGCAGAGAATGTGGCGTAAGACAATGAAGAAGCTTCGGGCATTTAAGAGCATTATTCCTGGAGAGTTTCAGTTCCATTATGAAACAGTAAAACTTCAGGATGAAATGTTCAGGTTTTCACCTGATGATATTATAACTATTACAGTAAAGTTTGATGGTACATCAGCAATCTTTAGCAATATCAAATGTAAAAGAGATGTATTGACTTTTTGGGAGAAGGTTAAGAAATTCTTTGGTTTGAAGGTAAATGATATTGTCTATGAAAACGTTTATTCTTCACGACGAGTTATCAAAAATGAAGATATAAATCCTGAGGCATCTTTACGTGGATATTATGCTACTGATGTGTGGAAATGCTGTAATGATATCATTTCTCCGTATATCCCAAAAGGAATGACTGTCTATGGCGAAATAATAGGTTATGAAGAGGGAACAAAACAATTCATACAGAAGAATCATGATTATGGATGTGCTGAAGGGAAATGGAAATTCATGCCTTATCGTATCACTACGGACAATGAGGATGGCACTAAGAGAGAATGGGATGTTATGGAAGTTGATGGATGGACCCACACTCTTGTAGAAAATAATCCACAATTAGCCGATAATATTCAATTCCTTGTAGTGCTTTATCATGGACGTTTCGGTGACCTTTATCCTGATATTGACGAAACTCAGCATTGGCAGGAAAATGTTCTTGAGCGTATGAAAAACGATAAAGAACATTTTGGAATGGAAGAGGATGAGCCTCTTTGTAAGATTAAAGTTCCAAGAGAAGGTGTTGTCATCCGTATTGACGGAGATAAGTTTGCAAGGGCGTGGAAACTTAAAACAATGCGGCATCTTGCACATGAGGGTAAAATGAATGATCAGGGCGTTGCCAATATCGAGGATATCTCTTAGTTTTGATCATTTAGATATGTTTTTTATAGTTCTTGGAAAATTTTCAGGAACTATTTTTTTATTTCAAATATTATCCCTATATTTGCATTATAAGAAAAAGAAATAAAGATCATGAGATTGAAAATTAATTTTGAAGGTTCTAATACTGTATATAAGAACAATTGCCTGCCACAGGTTAAAGGATGGTTTGAGGATAATGTTATTGGCCGTAATAATAATACTCATGATGAGGCATCGGACTATTGCCTTTCGCCTATGTTTGGAGGCGTTAGACAGAAAAACACTGAAATATTCCCTAATGGCGGCTATGTGTATTTTACTACTAGTTCAATTGAACTTATAGGAAAAGTCTCTATGGGATTGTTCAATGCTAATGGAAGCGCTGTAGGTGATCTCCATTTTAAGAGTTTTGAAATGGTTAAAGATTTTCATATTCATAGTGATTATGACATCATTAGAACATTATCACCTCTGCTTCTTCGCAGTAGCCATAAAAACATAACGATTAATGATAATATTTTTCTTTCCCTGCTGATCGATCGTTGTGTAAAGAAACTTATTAAATATGGTATTCCTGAGAATAAGGCCAAAACTCTAAAGATAGAATTTTTCCATCCTGAAAGAGCGACGGTGATAGATATGCAATATAACACCGTACATAATCTTGCCACAAAAGCTATGTTTATAGTCAGAGGAAATAAAGAGGCAAGAGAAATGCTCTATTCATTAGGCTTTGGATCTTCTACAGGTTGTGGATTTGGAACCATATCAGTTAATGACTAATTTTTTCAATTTTTTTTGGTAATTTAAAATTTAAATCTTATATTTGCATTGTTGAAATAAATAAAAAATAATCTATAATATGGCAAACAAAACAGTAAAGAGTTTCCTCTTCAAGGTTAAGATGGATGGTACAGGCGCAGTCAATTTTGATTCTTCAGATGCACGTTTTAACGCTTTGAAATATGGAAATGTTGCAGATAAATCTCCTTATCTAAATGATAATATTAAAATTGCAAAGAGTACATACACACAGGTTGGAATAGATGAAAATGATAGGCCAATATTTCGTAGAAATCTAAAGATTTCGGCAGACTGTCTTCGTCATGCTATTTTCGAAAAGGATTATGATGTAACCAATGGCCGAATTATGCGTAATGATGCAATTCTTGCCTCATTTGTCTCTTCTACCGCGGCTCTTCTCAGAGGATATATGTTTGCCACAGACGAAGAGACTATTAAGGCCAAGAGCCCTATCACAATTACGCCTGCAATTGAAGATAGCGGTGCTGTCATTACTGCTGAAGTAGGCTCTGTTTCAGGAGATAAAACTGAAACTTCCCTCTATTACACTGAAACGACAGGAAAAACAAATTATACAGCTAAAGGCAGTGTTTCCCTTAAGCAGTTGGAGTTCCTTTCTTGTGATGATTTCTTCGAGAGAAGAGCCATTAAGTCTTCATGGATTGAGGGGGAACCTTCTGTGTTGGCAACAGTCTTTAATCAGAAATATGGAAGAGTACCATATAAGACAGGCATCTATACCTCTGCAGGAGAAACATTTACAAAACATATTGGAGAATATGGTCTTCATTTTGATGAGGAGTTTGAGAAATATCTTGTTGCAGAATTTTTCAAGAGACTTATGGGAGTAAATATTACTCGTAGCGGTTCTTATGCAAAAGTAACAGAAATTCTTGTAAAGCCTGTTTTTAATGGACTTACCAATACTTTCGAGAGTACCGATGGGTGGGTAAACATTAAAACAGAGGAAGATATTAATGATATGCTTTCCAATATTGAGTTCCATACCTTCTTTGAAGAGGCTGACAATAATGCTTCTTCAACTATGGATGAACTCTATGCGACTGAGGCTAAGAAGAAAGAAGAACGCAAGGCAAAGAAAGAGGCCAAGAAGAACAATAAAAAAACTGATAAAACAAGTACGGCATTTAATACAGAGACTGACAATGAGGATGCTTCATTTACGCTTTAATAATGCAGGAGTATTTCCATCAACAAAGAAAACGCCTAAAAACTGGGCGTTTTCTGAAAAAGATGGGAAGTATTGCCATCAGGAAATAGGGGCTGAAAATTTTGCCAATCCTATCACTACAAATATTGTTGCCAATGTCCTTAGAGCAATGTGTGGTGATATCCCTGTTCCAACTCTTAAGCCAAATGATATTGGTAAGAATTCTATCTTTGATGAAATGGCCAAGGATGCTTATGTAAAGTATGATGCCCCAAGAATGGATAATAAGGGCAAGCCAATGTTTATTGAAACCTTGAACCTAAATAAATCTCATGTACCAAATTCAAATAGTAAGGCTACGCAGGTGTTCCATTTGTTTGATGGCTCAACATATATTGCAAAGGGTGCATATAATTGGCATTATTTTGATGAAACTTTTTCAAATGACAATCCAATTAATAAGGAAAGCCTTATAAGTTTCATCAATGAAATTCTTAAAATTGATAATGCCCGAAAATATCCATTCAAGGAAATAGTATATCAATTGTCAAGGTATTGGCATACTGAAGAATTTGATAATAGAGTCAAGGTATTTTTCAGTGAAAAATATACAACAAATGCAATAAATGGGCCATGGGCTTATATCCTCTTTGGCTGCACATATAATAATGGGGCTTTATCATATGATATTCCAACGGGTTCAAATAGTTCCTTTAAAAGTAAGACACCTCTCCTTTACACAAGAGGTATTGGCAATGTAATGTATATTAATGGTGATATATGGTGTCCCATAAATGAAAAAATTGAGCGCTTTATCTCTATCAATGGAGGAAGTGCAACAATTCTTGATGGAGGGCTTGCTTATATTATTGGAATTGAAAATGTGGATGGAGGATGGCTTAAATGTAATGGCTATGAGCGAATTTTAGAGAGGATTAAGGCTATAACTCTTGCAAAATCAGACATTTAGCAAAAGTCTGTTGTTTAGATACAGAATCTGAAAGGGAATTACAACAGAACCGCAGATTTCAGCATTAATGTTTCTGTTGTTTAGATACAGAATCTGAAAGGGAATTACAACAAGTATAAGGCTACAGGATATCGCGTGGTCGTTGTTTAGATACAGAATCTGAAAGGGAATTACAACGAAAATTTATGAGGAAGAATATCTCAAGGCGTTGTTTAGATACAGAATCTGAAAGGGAATTACAACAGCGATGCTACATCAACGATTTTCGGGCAAGTTGTTTAGATACAGAATCTGAAAGGGAATTACAACACTCACACCTATATTATATATATAGGCTTTGTTGTTTAGATACAGAATCTGAAAGGGAATTACAACCTAAAGGCTGGCTCTTGGTTCAGTGGAAACGTTGTTTAGATACAGAATCTGAAAGGGAATTACAACAGAGAGAAGTTGAGGGCATCCAACCAACAGGTTGTTTAGATACAGAATCTGAAAGGGAATTACAACAATTTGCTCATTTACATTTCGGACAACTTCGTTGTTTAGATACAGAATCTGAAAGGGAATTACAACCTTTGAGTATTTCTTTTTATACATCGCTGAGTTGTTTAGATACAGAATCTGAAAGGGAATTACAACCAATAGTCAAGGAGTTCAGACATTGCTTCTGTTGTTTAGATACAGAATCTGAAAGGGAATTACAACGTCGATGGACTTTGCGCCAAGCACTGATTTTGTTGTTTAGATACAGAATCTGAAAGGGAATTACAACCCTTTCTGCATAGGAACGAAAAGTTTCGGTGTTGTTTAGATACAGAATCTGAAAGGGAATTACAACATAAGAGAATTCTGACCTATACCATTAGCAGTTGTTTAGATACAGAATCTGAAAGGGAATTACAACAGCGAGCAATTGTTCCCTGCTTCATACTTTGTTGTTTAGATACAGAATCTGAAAGGGAATCTTAAAATAAAATGCCAAAAAAATTAATTTTTTGGCATTCTCATTTATTTTGTTTATATTTGCGTTAGAAAAATATAAGACATATCATGGAAAATAACATAAAATCAATTTTGGCAAAAACAGATGGCACAACATTATATGATCATACCATTGAGGTTCTTAACCTTGTAAAGATATTATCTTGGGGTATCGAAGATGAAGATTTTTATAACAGGTGCAAAACCGCAGCAGTTCTTCATGACATAGGGAAATGCACGGAAAGCTTTCAAAAAGCAGTAAAGGCGGATAATGTTGTTCCATCGGGGATTAAGCATAACATTGTTTCATGGGCATTTGCTCTCGGTTGGCTTCCTCATAATAAATTTTTGACACAGATTACGGATGCTGTGCTGTATCATCATAGCGTACCATTTGAGAGGAATATTTCTGCAAAATGCTGTGATATTTTGAGCTCTCTAACTTCTGAAGAAATGAATCTGATAGTGGACTTTTATGATGCATTCAAAGGTGAAATAATTCCAAGAGAGGAATGCTGCTATGACACTGATGATGCGGATTATACTATGGTATCTCTTTATAGGTCCACAGAATTTGTTAATCCGGCAAAAATTGATATGGAATCGCAGTCTCTTTTATTGAGGTCCATTCTTGTCTGCGCTGATCGTATAGCATCGAGCTGTGATGAAAAATATGACCATGAAAAAATAAGAAACAATGATATTGAATATATCTATGCCATCACACACAATTCCCATTTGGATATTCCAAGTGATATAAACATTAATAAAATTCTTGAATTCCGTTACGATATGAACAGGTTAAAACTACAGAAAGAGATAGCAGAGGAAGCAATTTATTCATATCTGAAAGGAACCGCAAACACTGCAATGGTAAATGCCTCCGCGGGTTTTGGCAAGACATTGTTAGGCATGATAAGTATTCTGAAGAGAAAGAGAAAAACTGTATGGTGTGTACCTACTAGAGAGATTGCTATTTCTACTTATGAATCCATCAAAAAGGAAATTGAGAAGATGGAAATACCAATGAGTGTTTGCTTATTCTATGCAAATGAAATACAGGACACATATAATAATGAAAGTACGTTGATAGAGGATTACGATATAACCGTATCAGTTATTGATTCTATGCTGTCTCGGTTTCATAACAATAATACCGGGCATCTTATGTATTCTCTTTTATGTGGTGATATCATATTCGATGAGTACCATAATATTGTAACTGATAATGCATTGTTTGCTGTCTTTTCACTTTTGTGGAATACAAGAATGATGCATACAAATGGATATTCAATGTTTCTCAGCGCAACACCTCTCAGCCCGTATCATGCAGGGATTAAAACTACAGAGAAAATTAAATCTTTTAATCCTCCTAAGTATAAGGGTGATGTGAAAATTAATTTCCATTATATTGACAAGGTTGAAAAAGTAGACAAATTTCTTCCGAACAGTTTTATTATCTGCAATACGGTAGCGCAGGCACAGAACATGTATAGATATTTGAAGAACAATGGATATACAGAAATTATGCTGTATCATGCGCAATTCGAGAATGATGATTTGAAAGCGCTTAGAAATAAATTGTTCTGTGAATTTGGGAAAGGCACACCTGTATCAAATAAAATTGTAGTATGTACAGGCATCATTGGAACAGGCCTTGACATTTCAGCAGAAAACATATATGATTACACATTGTCACCATCTGATACTCTACAGAGAGTTTGCGGCCGTGCATCCCGTTTTGGAGAATATGACGAAATCAATTATTTCCTATGTGATTTCAAGGATGATGAAATTGAGAAGATAGCAAAGGGTAATTCTACATTTATTAGAAATGTGTATTCTGAATCCTTGAGAAGCAAGTTCATCAATGGAATGAAAGGAAATGATGGGAAGACATTTACTAAAGATGAACTTTATGGCAAAGTGGAAAAGTTTAATAATTTAGAAAAAATTGTAAGCGAGATCAATGCCTTTTATAAGGAAAAATTGGCAAACAGCCGAAAAAATCTTAACAAGATTACATTGAAAAAATGTTCTGTCACAAAAAAAGATGATATTAGATATACCTCCAAAAAGGCCACTTTGAGAGGAGATGGGCATGAGGTGTTCATTGCAGTGCCATACGAGGGAAAGGACAAGGCTGAATATTCAATTTTTACAATGGATTCTGAAAGGGTACGACAGATAGAAAAAGAGCCTGATTCCATAGACATCCGAAAATTCAGAATGGCATTCTATAAGGGGAACAATATGTATCAGAAGTCATGGAAATATAAATATGGAATAAGTGGGAATAATGACTGCAATTTCGATGTCTGTGTTGATTTGGCTTATTGCTCTGAAACTCCGTTGCCTGTATATAATATGGCATATTCACATGAATATGGTGCTTATTGCAAAAATTCTTAAAAAAAGAAATAGGTCTATAGAAATTATAACTATAGGCCTATTTTTCTATTCTTTGGAAAAGTTTTCTCTTACATATTCCCTGATTCTACGGAAACGGTATTTGAGGTTGTCAATCTTTGACAGCTGATAAAGTTTCTCGTAGGGCATGCCGTTTGCATGAAGCACGAAATATTCATACATTTCATCGCCGAATTCAAGTATCACCATCCTACTTATCTTTTCAAAGTCCTCCGTCACCGTTTCAAAATCAATCTCGTCTATCACATCTTCAGGAAATTCACCTCTTAGTTTATTACGGGAATAGTTCAGGTCTCTGAGAGTATTGTTTTTGAATGCACTCCAAAAATAAAATATCATCTTATTGGAGCCGAGCGAGCGTTTTGACAGAGCATCATTACATTTGACCAATGTATCAGAAAATATATCTTCATCAAATGCCAAGCCTAACCTTGATATCTTCGTCTTGAAACTATGCTTTATTTCATAGAACCTTTCTCCTATACAGGAGAGAAAAGGTCCTGCATCATCAGTATCCATAGTCTTATTTCAATATTTTGAGGATATCATCTTTTCCTATAAGAAGGAATTTATCAGGAAGGAAGCCCTTAAGAAAATCACTGTCAACAAATTCCTTTATATCAAACCTTATCCCTCCGTCTGAAAACTGTTCCGCATAGGCATTGATTATCATTTCCGCATCTATTTCTCCGTTGGCATCCTGAAACATCTTCAGGAATCCGTCTATCTTATCAGTGTTCTTTTGTACAAGAATCTTCAATGTTGAGTTTATCATCTTGTCAACAAAATCATTGTCTGCATAATAAACATCTATCAAGTCATTGACCGATTTTACGATTCTTAGTTTCAATTCTTCAGTTTTCATGTTCCTTCTTGTTTAAGGGCTTTCCGCCTGTCTTATTTTCTCCGTTCTTGATTCTACGGTATTCGTCAAACGTAATGTTTGAATAGTTCTTCACATAGTCGTTGATTTCATTCAAATTTTTTCTTTGCTCCGCATCTGCAGTATCCTTTGCCATTTTCATAATCTCTATTTGTCTTTCTATATTCTTGGAAGCATTAGGATTGCTGTTGATATGCCATTTGATACTTGCCATCAGTTCCTTCTGTATCATATCAGTGAGTTCAGCATTGAGGCGTTGATATTCAGTATTTTCTTTCAGTGTCGCTTCTTCGGCACTGCTTAATGATTTCATCATATTATCAAGATTCCCAAGATAGTCAGTGGCGCCTAAGTCCGTTGCCTGTCCTTGTTGCTGCTGAAGCATTTTATACTGAAGCATTGCATCGTTCATCTGTTTCTTATAATTCATGCCGTCATCAAAACGTGGTGTGTAACTATTCTGAAATAGAAGTGGGTCCTGATTTAAGAAAAAATTGTTTGCCATAATAACGTAGAATTTTATTTATAATGGAGGGTTATTTTTCAAACCCTCCGGTTTTTATTTTTTACTCACGAGTATAAATCGTAGGATAGTAACTTGAGAAACCTGTCACCTCAGGTGAATTAGGAAGTACAAGCTGTCCTTCAATCATACGGCAAGTACGTCTTGCGAGATTAAAGTCCGCAAGGATGGCATTCTTATCAATCTTGCAATTGATGAGGGCATCCTGATATGGACGAATAGCCGCCATGACATCAACCTTGCTCTGAAGAGCCGCAATCTTATCATTGAGAATGTCCTTATCATCTCTTTCCTGTTTGTAAAGGCTAAAAGATGCATCAGTTATCTTCTGATTAAGAACATCGCTCATGTCTCTTTGGCTCTTATAAAGTCCGAAAGAATTGTCAGTATCCCTTTGATAAGCAGCGAAGAAAGCGTCTGCTAACTGTTTCTGATTATCAAGCCTGCCTTGATAGTACTCCTTTGTGAGTTCTATATAGTCCTGACATTCTTTCCTTTCAATATAAAGGTCTTCAGGTGTCATTGTGCCTGCCTGTGTCTGATTGTTCGGTCCACCGAATATACCTTTCCATAATCCGCCACCGAGGGTTAAAAGTCCTGCGAGTGAGGTACCTATAATTCCCGTTGTAAGTCCGGCATTCGCCTTTGCGTTTGAAGCAACTTCGTGCATCTTACCATTCTGATCTGTTATAATTTCAGCCATGATTTTGTAATTTTAAAAAACTTTATTTTACTGTGTTTCCGAAGGCCTTCATATAATAAATACTTGTTTTAATAAAATGTGCGATTTTTGAAACGTGTTTTAATTATTTTTATTATATTTGCAGTGTAAAATAATTCTTAAGATGGTTAGAGAAGATATTGAGCAGCGAATTGCTGACGCATTGAAGAACAGTAATAAGACTGAATTAGCCGTTTGGAGAGCGTTAAAGAATGAATTCCTTGTCTATAAAACGGCCAAGGCGGGAAACGAGATAGATGATGCTATGGAAATGAAACTTATTCAAAAGATGGTTTCCCAGAGAAAAGATTCCTTTGAACAATACAGTGCTGCAGGACGAATGGATCTTGCAGAAAATGAGAAGGCAGAAATGGAAGTACTTGAGAAATTACTTCCAAAAGAGCCTACCGAAGACGAATTGAGGGAATATGTAACAGAAATTATTAATCTTCGTTCAGAAGTCCTTTCAATGAAGGATATGAAATATTTGATGGATTTGGTTAGATCCAAATATCCTACAGCAAACGGAGGGGTTATTGCCAAATTAGTAAAGGAAGGAATTAATAATCAATTTTCAAAAGAAAATTAGTATATTTATTTCGTATAAAATTTTTAATGTTTAATTTTTAAAATTTAATTTGATATATGCAGGAAATTACATTGGTAGGGCGTATTGGTAAAAGAGACGCAGCTATTTTTGAGACAGCCAACGGAAACAAGTTCATTGCCTTTAGCTTGGCCGCTGATGGAAGAGTGAAAGGCAAGACTGTTACTTCATGGTATGACATTATTTCATTTGATGTAACAAAATATGAGAGGATGCTCCCGTATATGACAAGCGGTTCAACTATGATTGTCGTGGGAGAACTCTATGCGGAGATAGAGAAGGGAACTGACAATATTGCAAGATGTCGTAGAAGTGTAACTGCTGACGTGATTAAGTTTGGCCCGTCAAGCAAAAACAATAACAGTGGAAGTACTATTGATGAAAACACTGTAATTGCTAAAACGTCTGGTGAAAGTACAGCATCTGTGAGAAGTACATCAACTCCTCGGGCAACAAATACTATTCCTGAGGATATTCCTATGGGAACCATTCCTACAATGCCAACCCCTGCAGCAGTTTCTCCAATCCCTCCTACGCCACCTGCAGTAGATAATGCTTCAGCAATTGATGATTTGCCATTCTAAAATTGCAAAAACCGCCCTATAGTTATTATAGAGCGGTTTATTGTTTTAGAATTATATTATTAAGATTTTTATTTCAAAGTCCATCCCTTGTTGGTTGCTATTGCCTTCTCATCGTCTGTAAGTTTAGCAAGATTTGTTGATCCTAATGTTAGTGTCTTTGGATCTGATGTTACATCATCTGTATAATTGATTACATTCATTAGGCTTTCATGAGTAATCTTTGTTGAAGATGATAAGTTCAAATCAGTCTTTAATCCCTTAAATCCGCCAAGAGTTGTAAGATTTGAACAATAGGAAAACATAGAACCCATATCAGTCACCTTAGATGTATCTAATAATGGGATAGACGCAAGCCCTGAACAGCTATTGAACATATAACTCATCTTAATCACATTGGATGTATTCAATTCCGGAATAGAGGTAAGTTTTGAACAATTTCCAAACATATTAGCCATATTGGTCACATTAGATGTATTCAATTTAGGGATAGATGTAAGTCTTGAACAATAGTAAAACATATTATTCATATCAGTCACCTTAGATGTATCCAATTCAGGAATAGATGTAAGATTTGAACACATACGAAACATATTATCCATATTAGTCACATTAGATGTATTCAATAATGGGATAGTAGTAATATTTCGGCAATAATTAAACATATGACTCATAATAGTCACCTTAGATGTATTCAATTCAGGGATAGTAGTAAATCTTTCACAACTACTAAACATACGGGTCATATTTGTTACGTTGGATGTATCCAATAATGGAATAGAGATAAGACTTGAACACCCCCCAAACATACTCTCCATATCAGTTACCTTGGATGTATCATAGTTAAATTCTTCTATAGTTTTTAACCATGTCTGCCCCGAAGCAAATAATTTACATGTGGTTAATTCCTTATCTCCCTCAGTGATTTCAAATATTCCTTCATCATTTGATGTGACAGGTGTACTTACGCCATTGATATTGAATGTAATAGTTTTAGTTTCATTTTTATAATATCCTGTTGTACCTTTCAATAAGATTGAAGGTATTTCCATCTTTCCAATGAAGTCAATATCTACCCCCCCTACGGAGCGGTTCCCTACGCAATTTAATTTAATTTCCATAATATTTTTAATTTTTTTTTTTAGATTATATCTTATAAATAGAAGCAAAAATCTCAAGAAAGCGTATTTCCTGAGATTTCATTAACAACGCAAGAAGTCCCCATCCTTCAGGTGGGGAGGGGTAATTGACTTGCTATTTTAGAAAGGAAGACTCTCGTATTTTTTTGCATAATAGTCCTTCATTGCTTCTTCTGTAATTTCAATATGGCATCTTTCCATTGGTCCATACCCTTTACGGGCATTAATCCACGGGTCTTCACTATGTGTCATAGCCTCAATCTGCGAGCCACTATAACGAGCATAATTCTCAAGAATATAATCTATAAACTCCGTATCTTCTGAATTGATTTTATCTTTGGGATCCTTGTTTAGCACATCCTCCTCCGCTATAGAAGAATACAAACTTTTTGTATCCTTGAAACGATTATATAACTCCATACAAACTGGACCATGCACCCACGCTTCAAAATGTCCTTTTATCATAGGATATCCATTAATTCCTAATGACCACGCTTGAATATAGTATAGTAGTTTCTGTAGTTTCAAATTAATCAAATAATAGTCTTCATCGCAATTAAGCGATAAGATTACATAATCTGTTATTAGGGAAGCATCGTAAGGTCTCATAATATATGTTGTTTTAGCATCGTCTTGTTGTATTTTTTTCTATCTTGTCTGCTGGCCATCCTGTCTTGTCCTTCAATATTTCTAACATTGTGCGACATTGGTCAGTATAAGGCTTAATATAGCCCATAAAGAGAATTCTTTTTTCTTTATTATATAATTCTTCAATCTTGTTATATACCCTTACAGCATCTGAAATGTTCTTGCACACGATAAAGTCCAAATCATCGTCATATCTGAATATGACCTTGTTAAAGAAAACTGAGAGCCTTATGAACTGCGTAGGAAACTTCAGGTTCTTATCTATGAAGTTTTCCATTACCCATCTTATATCTTTTCTTTGATTGAATGGATTAAAGCCATATACCCAAAATTTTTCTTCAGTAAGGCAGGGCATCTTTTCAATGATTTTCCATCTTTCTGAGGTTGTCTTATGCTCAACCATCTTGCCTATGTCGTTTGGAAGAACTGTCACATTATCCTCCTTTTCCGTATTACGGATTTTTTTTAGAAAAAGATATTCGGAATTATAGTCAATAAGTTGCTTACTTTTATATGATGTATTTGTGAATTCTTTTGGAATAAGTACTTCTTCATTTCTTTTAACAAGAATTGACTTCACCTGTTCCACTTCCTCCTCGTTATGATAGTACCCTATAAAGGTTTCCTGCTTCTTGTATGTACATTGAACAATTTTCCAATCCCATACCATGGGATTCTTAGGGCCTTTCTTCTTTGGCTTAGGCTTTGGGCCTCTTTTCTTAGGCCGTCCTATCTTTCTTTTATATTTGTAATAATAATATACTGTACCGTCAGGTCTAACTTTTCTCATGCTATTAGATTTTATTGTTAATATTTTGAAATTCTTTTATAGAAATCATCGAAGTTTGCCTCGGGGTCATTGAAGCCTTTGGTATTATCTCTTTCTCTAAAATAAGCTTCGGGGTCCTGCCTTTGATATATTTGATAGACTCCTTTTTCTTCTTTATATTTCCGAATTATGCGGACAGCCTTTCTTAGAACGTTTTCTTGCATTTTATTATTATAATCAATAAGATAAAAAATTGCTTTTTCAAAGTTTTCAAATTTTTTCCCAACAATTTGTGAGATACAATTTTGTATTTTTATACGTTCTTCTTGAGAATCAGGATATCTTAAAAAATTAATATCTTGATTCAGGGCTTTTAAATTATCATATAATGGCAATTTTCTTAGAACAAATGGAATGTCATATGTTTCCGCCCCGTTATCAGGATTAAAACTATTTACTATTTGTGCATGCACTTCAGCAACAAAAGCATTCTGCTCCGATTTTATTCCCATATAGAAAATATTTGCAATAGATTTACAAATAGCATCTGAATTTTTCGCCTGAAGAATTTTTGCCACATTATCATATAGCGGCTGCTTAGCAATATCTGCCAATGGAGGGGCTTTATGAAGCAACCTGCAATAATCCTCGTAGGCATGTGTCAATTCATGAGTTAGGGGCTCAATAACTGCATAATATTGCCTATTTCGGGGACATTTATATGAAATTGTTATTTCAGGAGAAAATAATTTATTATCAGGCGTTAAAAATGAGCCATTAGCCTTATAACTTGAAAATTCAGAAAAATCAATTGCTTTTCTTTGCTTTTCGTCAAACATCATGAAAAAAGATATCTTCAAGTCTATTCCTTCAAAAAATACATCCAACCCATTAAATACATCAAAAGGAATTTGATAACTAAATGTTAATCCTTTAGGCGTGCGCTTTGTTATTGAGTTTTCTACATTTCCATACATATATCTGCATACTCTATTGATTATCTCCTTGGCATTTGGAAACAATGACCGTTCTTCTTTTAAAATGTACCACTCATCAGTATTGAATTGTTCTTTCAGCAGTTCTATACTGTTATAAACCTTTATTGAATTACCTACCAACATATTTTTCTATTCTTTTCTTTGCCTCCTCATAATAACTATCCACAATTTCAATTCCAATGAATTTTCTATTATTGAGTATTGCCATCTTACCGGTAGTGCCGCTCCCCATAAAAGGGTCTAAAACAATGTCGCCTTCTCTTGACCATGACTTGATATGGTCCTCAGCCAACTGTTCAGGAAATATTGCAGGATGTTCGGTCTTGTCTTTTTTTATGCTTGTCGTATATCTCCATATGTTGTTCCTTAAGGAAAAATCAGGAACGGGATTTATCCTTTTCTTTTTCCCATCTATCTTTCCGTCTTTCGTATAGGATGTTAAATCCCCCCAATTGGTATGCCCCGCCCATTTATTTGGCTTATCTGCAATAAGTTCTATATCATCACGGATTTTTCCTTTTGTGAATACAAACATATATTCAAAAATTTGTGTATAGCGTTTTGATGTTCTTCTGGCCGGAAATGAACTGCTGTTCTTCTCATATATCATAGTATCATGAAGTTTCATTCCGTGCTCCATGAAATACAATGCCTGCTTGAAGGATGTTCCGGTTTCCCCTCCATTGATGCAGGCATCTCCAACTACCCATACAATTATGCCGCCTTCTCTCGTCAATTTTATCAGTCGGTCAGCAATTCTTGAAAAAACATCAAAATTCCATTCGCAAACGCCTGAGTAACTTCTCAACTGATCATAAGGAGGGGAGGTGACTGTAAGGTCTACAGAAACCCCCTCCTCAATAAGTTTATCCATCACATCTATGTTATTTCCAAGAAACAATTTGTAATCTTTTCCCTCATTCATTAATTTTTCGTCATTTTATATTGAAATTATTCTCGCTTTTTGATTTTGCTGTTGTCACATCTATCAATCTGTTCAGCAAACTTTCATATCTTTTGCTTGCATCATTCAACTGTAGTGTTAAATTCTCCACTGATGATGCCAATGCTTTGTTTTCTTCTATGAGTTTATCCCTTGCATTCCTCAATGCATTTAAATGAGATGTATATTCTTTGGATAAATGGTCTATCATTGTAAGTCCATTTACTATCATATTGTTTGTTCTATCAATCCTTTCCTCCGATTTAATTAGAAGCTGCGAAAATGCTGTTATTATCTTATCAGGATCATTATCCATTCTTTTCGGTTTTTATTATATGATTTATGAGTCGGTCTATCTGAGCCTGCTGCTTTCTTATTATCTCCGTAAGCTCGGACGCATTCTGTATGCTACTATTTTCTGCAATAGTATTCCCTTCTCCTTTATTTGTCTTAATGTTAATATTATTTATTGTTTTGCCTTCCTCTGAACGCCCCTTTATCAGCCAATCTGTAGAAACATTCATTTTTTCAGATATCAGCCCAATAACATCAGCAGAAGGCATCGGATACTTTCCATTGCGGGTATCCTTCTTAAAAAGACGGTTTATCTTGGCACTGTCCTTCAACCCTAAAAATGTGCTGAAAGACTTTACCCTCCCATTGAACTCTTTCATGATTATTTCCATAATCCGTTGAGTAATGGGAGGGCAATCTGTAATGTTTCTGTTCATGTTTTATTTTCCTTTTCTTAAAAATAAAACAAGTACCGAAAAAGTCAAACAAAAAATAAAGGGAATGATATACCTGTTGGCAGTAAAATTGCTATGATACTATTAAAGAGGCAACAACGATATACTCTTCACTCCAAATAAAAAATACATCCTATTCGGTTGCGTTTTTAGTTGGCCATTATATAGTATATTTCTGAAATACCTTTAATATTGCTGTTGAAACCTAAACGGGATAATGTTGTTGCCGGAGTATATTCACCTGCAAAGCACCAAAGAATTTTGAAAGAGAGTAGGCTGCACAAAAAATCGCTCATCAATTCGTATAAAAAGTCATATGATGTTGCATTGTCCATATACAATAAAAGCACCTGAGCACTACCATTTTCATCAGACACATTTAGGGGGATAGAATCACCTAATGTTGAGTGGTTGGCGATGTTTCCCACAAGGATTGCTGCCACAACATTTCCATTGTCGTCTAAACACGCAACAGAGTGTGTATAATCAACATCTCCGTTATCACGGAATGTGGTTTTGTTGCATAATTGGATTAAAACATTCTTGTTTACCGTAGTTTTTTCCATTTCAATAGTATTTATTGTTACAAAGATAGATGATGAAAATGAATGGACAAAACCTGTCACAAGTAAATAATAATGACACACCATTAACATATTGGATTAATAATCTTTCAGATGAAAACAAGAGGTTGGAACAAAAGATATCAAAAGACACAACATCCAAGATTGCGCAGCCTGGCACAATCATAACAATTGCTGATTGGAATGAGGCTATCCGAAAATTCGCCGGTTCATTTCTATTCAAGAAAACAGAAACAAGTTATTATCGTATGATGGCGACCTATTTAGGCGAGGCAATAGGCATTGATATCAGGATATCTAACCACCCTGCAGAGAACGATGATAATTGGTTATTAACGGAGGGCAATGGAATAGCTAACTGTAGGCTATCAATCTATTTTAGAGGAGATACGTCTGCAACAACAAGAGACTGTATCGACGGTGTTCCTCTTTACGAACAAGGATTCCATTATGAGCACCTTAAAAATGCAAAAGTATTGGCGGATATAAGAAATAGAATTATTGGTTTTATGAAAACTGGAGCCTATATTGGGATTAATCAACCATTAATTGAAAGTGATAATACTGTTGCTGAAAAACTACGGAAGAACGAACTTGAACGAAACGAGAGGAAGAGAACAAGGTATTTTGCAGGCGCTGATGCGAATAAAGAATCGGGACAACCGAAACAGGTAACGGAATCTAAGAAAACAATAACGGAATCTCAACTGAAGCAGTTCATCAAGGAATGCATAAGGGAAACTATTGCAGAAAAAGAAGAACAGTATGGTCCAAACGGCTATCGTATAGTCAAGGGCGGCATGGACTATACAATTAATGGAGAGAAACGGCACTCGGCTATCAGTGTCGTGGATAAAAGCGGTAATCAATCATACCATATAGGCACGGATGATCACTGTTATATTTTCTATGCTACTTGGAAAGGGAAAACAGAACGATATGAAAACCCTTACATCTTTGATGAACTATTAGATGCCATCAAAACTCTTCCCAAACCTGAGTAACATCAGGATATTTTGGCGATTCATTCCCACGTTCATTTACAGGAAATGAAAATGTCTCTAAAATAGAGCGTTCTAAGCTTTTCGCATCATCTTCATTCTTGCAAAAACATAGGCTTATTCTATTTGCCTTGTGCCCCAAAATTTCATTTTTATGAAAATGCTCCTTGAATCTTTCATTAGTATTCCCCGTCATTCCACAATAAATGAGAGTGTGTTTATACATCTCTTTTTCGAAAGATGGATTTGAGGAAGAATAATTGTCTCTTTCCGTAAATATATATACGGCTGCTATTTCATGAAAATCTAAATCTGAAGAAAAATCATAGTCTCCAAGTTCGTAGGTATCAAATTTTTCAGGAATCCCATAATCTGATAGTCCAAGCCATTTATTTGTTTTCTTTAATCGTCTCATATTGTTCAAGAATTATTTCAATGAGAATATAATGTAATTTATGGTTTGGCTCTCACATTGTAGCCGAAAACCTATGCGACATTCTTCATCTTGACATCCTTGTACGTTACATTTCCGATGGACTTAGCGAACATATCGTAGAAACGATAAGTTTCACTTGCTTCTCTCGTATTGTAACGGTAGATTGCTTCATCTACATATCTTTGAAGGTATGCTTTGGAAACGAAATGATATGTGCCGAACACCATGCGCTTGAAATGTCCCCAAAAGCCTTCAATAGTGTTGGTTGTTATGCCCTTGCCATTTGAGTACTGCTTCTTACCATGTTCAATAACATCATGCGGATATCCCATTTTGTCAAGACAGGAATATGATGAAAGTTCATCTGTGAACAGATGGGCGTTGTCAGCGCAGAACTGCTGAATGTACGGCTTGAGGGTTTCTGCCTTGGTATCTTCAACGGCGAATGCATGGGCTGATCCCTTGCGTGCTACCATGCCGAATATAGGAGTCTTGGTCTTTGTGGAGCGTCCTTGAGTGTTCGCCGTCCTCTTGGACTCGTGCTTGTTGGTCTCCCTGCCTCCGAGGTACATCTCATCAAGTTCCACCTCACTTTCAAGGACATCGGAATCATCCTGTACAAAAAGAGTACGGACTTTATGGAGGATAAACCAAGCAGTCTTCTGCGTGATAGCCAAATCACGAGATAACTGATGCGAGGAAATGCCCTTCTTGTGGCTGCTGATGAGATACATTGCCATAAACCACTTGACGAGGCTTATCTTAGTGTTCTCAAAGATGGTCCCAACAAGGACAGAAAAACTCTTGTGGCATTTCTTGCAGATATACCTGCCGTCGCTGCGTGTATAGCAGTGGTGTCCACCGCAATACGGGCATACGACATCGCCATCAGCCCAACGGGACTGAGCGATTGCCTCCCTGCATCTCTTCGGCGTGTCGAAATACAGAGCGATATCCACAAGTGAGTTGAATTTGGCAAAGTTTATCATATGCAAAAATCCCAAGTCTAAATCTGTTTATTATTCTATACAGACTAAACTTAGGATTCTTTCACTTAAAGTCCAGTAATTCTATGTACTTACCGAAATTTCGTTGCCAGCAGGTATATCATTCCCAAAATAAAAGGTTATATCTCTTCTTTCTTATACAGATACAGCCTTCTACTTTGTATGGGAAATTTTTGAAAAAACCTTTATTGCAAAATTATAGGGAACGATAGACGTGTTTACACTTGCGCTATTGTTCCATTATTTTATTTGATACTATTATAAATATCAATAATATTCTGTATCATAGTTCTAAGGATATTCATAAACCTCTCAGAACAAACTCCGCTGTTAAATCTAACCAATATGTTGTCTTGCCTATTATTTATGACACAATGACAGTTGTTGGCTGAATCATAAACCTCTTCGCAACGTATAACACTATATGCGTTTTTCATAGGAGTTGGTGTTGCATTTGCATCATATCTCTTGATGGTTCTGAGATTGTTGTAAATATTATTACTGTCCGCAATAACTGCTTTTTTAAAGCAATCTATACTTTGCCCAAATTCTTTTATGTAATCCACAGTTTTTTGATCTTGAAAAGATATATTGTTGCCGTTTATCGTATATTTACTATCTGAAATTTCTTCTGTTACATCGAAAATATACATATCTTCAAAATCAAGTTTATCACAGTCGTAAATGTTTTTACAAGGGATTCCTATGATTTTCTTACTTTGATTGGTAGAAAAGAAGTATATACTGCTGTTATTTGTTGTTATATGGCAATTAGGAAACATTGACACATTATGCCAAAACGTAGAACCTTCATATTTCATAATCAGTAAAATATTTATTTATAAAGTATAAATGTATGACAATAATATCAGAAAGCAATGAAAAAGCGATAAATCTTTACAATAGATTGACCGGAACAAGGGATGGGAGGAAACAGGTAGCGTTTTACATAAGCAAAGGCATTTCAAGAGAAGATTTGGTTTGGGCAATAAACTGTGAAGTGAAAGAAAATGTGCCTATGACAGATATAGTATCAGACTATAAAAGATGGAAGAAATTTATACCTTCATATTGCAAGGATACTGGCATGCCTATACCTTCCATTACAACTAAGACATATATGCAGGTTAAACGCTCTATCGGTGAAGCTTTGCGTCACTTCATCCATCACGGGCAAGTCTACAATGAAGGAGCAACTGAGATATGTGCCATAACAGACTATCTACACGCAAGCCTTCTTCCATCGCCATATTACAACAGATGGTGCATTTGCAATATGGAGTCACGGTTCAACGAGTTCTTTCCCGACTCAGGAGCATACCTCTTGATAATGAACGAGAATTTGGAAAGCCCCTACAAAAGAGTGATAGCAATCGTAAACAATGACAGCATAGAATATTGGGACTCGAACAATCAGCGTATGTCATATATTACAAAAGATGAAGAAGAACGTCTTGTCAAGTATGAACTTATGCTTTCTGATAAAGCGGTTGAGTTTATCAACAACTATGGCAGGAGCAAGTCCATAACCAAGGCAGAATTAAAAAGACTCATACGAAAAGCCATCCGTGAGACATTATCGTCTAAGCAACATTTTTTGTCTTAACATTCTTATACGTCACGACACTTATCGCTTTTCCAAGCATATCGGCAAGCCTCTCGTCCTCTCCGACATTGCGTGTATTGTATCTGAACACAGCCTCGTCTATGTACCGTTGCAGGTACACCGGAGAAACGAAGTGATAGGTGCCGAACACCATCCGCTTGAAGTGCGCCCAGAAGCCCTCGATTGTGTTGGTGGAGATGTTGCCTCGGCTGTACTCCTTTTCCCCGTGGCGTATCACGCCTCTTTTCAGACCCTCCTTGTCCAGGCAGGAATATGATGACAGCTCGTCCGTGAAGTACTGCGCACTCTCCGAGCAGAACTGCTTGATGATTGGCAGCAATGTCTCCGCACGGGTGTTCTCAACCTTGAAGGCGCGTGCCACGCCTTTCCTCTCCACCATACCGAATATCGGCGTCTTCGTCTTGGTTGATCGCCCCTGGGTGTTTGCCGTCCTCCTGGACTCGTGCTTGTTGGTCTCCCTGCCTCCGAGGTACATCTCGTCAAGTTCGATCTCTCCGTCAAGCGCCGTGGTGTCATACTGTGCGAACAAGGTCCTGACCTTCTGAAGAATGAACCAGGCGGTCTTCTGGCAAACGTCGATGTCCCGGCTCAACTGATGGGAGGGTATACCCTTCTTGTGGCTACTGATGAGGTACATCGCCATAAACCACTTCTGAAGCGGCAGCTTTGTGTTCTGAAAGATTGTCCCGACAAGGCAGGAGAACCGCTTGCGGCAACGGCTGCACTTGAACTGATTGTCCCCGTTGCCGCAGACGTATGTGTGAGTGCATCCGCAGAACGGGCATACGACCGTCCCGTGCCACCGCTGCTCTGTGATAAAGTCACGGCAGCGACTCTCTGAATTGAAGTGGTTCACAAGCGAGATGAGTGAGCCGAAGTGCGCAAGTTCAAGTTTCATAGCCTTTGTCTTTAACCGTACATATATCTATACCGAAAACATAGGCACATCTTACAGAAAAGTCCAGACTTTTTCGCCTGGACTTCAGATTATTGCGGGAATCTTGGTGCAAACACGTCTATCGTTCCCAAATTATATCAACCTTATATTCTCTGTCAAATGATGGATCGATAACTATATCAAAACTCACCTCCACAAGAAATGACTCGTCATAATATATTGTTGTCTGTCCTTGATATATAGGGAAATTAGGTATCCTTCTCACGAATGCGGAATCTTCTGTATTCAATGAATATTCCATATTATGCAATCCTATAGGATAATTGTTTTGCCTTCCTATCAAGACATAATCATCTATAAGTTGAATGCTTTGTTCATCTCCATCTATCAATGATGATTTCAAGTCAAAGCCTATGCTCTTGGCATAGTTGTATGTTTCTATCGAGGTTCTAATTTCAGCAGAACCTGTATTGTTCTTATCTTGTGTTGTATCTTCGGATGATATGTTTTTTGTACATCCGATGAATGTGAATAAAAGAAATATATATATTATTAATTTGTTCATTTACAAATAATTTATTTTTTAATTGTAACTACCACCGCTGTATTGGTTTATTTTTCCTACTGCAATCATAAGGAGTATATCATTAGATAATTTGCTCTGATTGCTATATCCAAGCTTTATTTCTAAAACTTTATTTTCATAATCTAAAGAAATATCTTTACTAAAACTATCGGTATTCAAATGTTCTTTATCTATTAATTCCCACATAATACCTTCGTCTTTAGTTAAATCAACTATGTGAATAGATATTGTGCAAGCGGATACAGATTCATGACGAAGTGCAGTAAAATTAATTGTAGGGCTATTGTTTATGTATTTTATACTGTAATCTAAAAATCCTATTTTATAAGAAGGCTCTGTACTTATGCTATAAGTATTATTTATTTTTATATCTTGAGATAAGATATCTGTATCAATATCTACTGCTGCCAAATTATTATCTAGTAATTCAAAAATAAAGATTCTTGGAAGATTTGCTGCAGTGCCATTAGGCAATTGTTGCTTATCAAGATTTAGTACTATTGTATATTCAATAGTCCCGTCTCCATTCATTTGATAATTATCTTGATTGCACCAAATACCTGTTTCATCGAGTCTTGCCTTAACATTAGTATTAGACCACTTTAATGTGCCTACTTCATCATATACTCCATCAAGTATTTTTTTCTTTTCATATATTGAACAAGAAATTGAACCGTCAGGAATAAAATCGACTCCTTTGAGGCTCTCAAAAAGCAAACTAAAGGTATCTGGAAAAGGCTCAGTTTCAAAAGTACTAACAAAAACACCATTTGATTTTATGCTGTTATCCTCTGCATTAGAATATTCTATGTTTAATACAGAATTATTTGATAATGATGTGGCAACAAAATAAAAATCATTATATAGGTGCTTCGTGTTGATAGTTATTACATTAACTTTCAATTTATCCCCCCCCCCCGAAATAGGTGTTAACTTCCTCACATATAGAGTCTTTAAGTTTGGATATCCTTTCAACTTGTTCCTGTATTGTCATTGCTGTAGTTGCCATAATTTCTATTTCTTTCTATTATATTCCCATACCGGGTTATTTTTCATTTCCTCTATCTTTTCGTTGATATGCTCATCCGTCATCCTGATATCATCCAAAACGTATTTCATATCCTTTATGGCATAACGGTTACTCCACCTGTTTGATGTGAGAATAGCGTTTGCAAAGAGATTATAATGCTTATCTGTAATGATGTTGTAATATTCTACAGGCTTCTTGATTATCTTTTGAGATATAAGTTTCGGCTTTTCTCCCTTGCTATTGAATGTATGAGTTTCTATAGGTGTTTCAGACTTGCCTGTGTGAGTAAACATATTAGCCTCATCGTTCCATATCCTGTGGTATCCGTCAGAACCGACCAAGCCTAATTCTGTACCGTCAGAGAATTTGCACAGGTTATATTCATCAGTAATCTGTGCCTTCTTTATGAACATCGGCTTCGCCTTTGAGAATTTGCCTTCATAGAAATCCCATACCAACAGTTCATCATCAAAGGTAATATCTTGGGCAGGCTTTTGACTTCCGTCTGACAATGTTATGAGAGTATCTTTGATGAGACACGATACGCTTACTATTAACTCCAAATATACTATTTCTCTAATTATTGTAGATGAAATGCTTAATGCCTTTGTATCACCACTATTAACTTCTGCAATAAAATCATTATACAAAAGTTGACGTGCAGTGGAGTAATTGTTTTTATGTACGTAGAAACAGATATTAAGATTGTATGAGAATTTTTTCTTTTCAAGAAATTCAATAGTCAAAGGACTAATAAGGTTTTTAGAAATAAGCCAAGCATTTCCGCTATTTTCGATTACAGTTTTTCCTATTTCTTTTATTTTGAACAAAGATGCTCCGCCAGAAGAATATACAATCAATGGCACACAATCCCCCAATATCTCAGGATAGTTCTCTATTGAATCCTCACTCTTCAATATGGCAGGAAATGTATCCACAAACTTCTGCTTCGTATCAGTCAAGCGTTGAATCTGCCCCTCTATTGTTTCAGGATAAAGAGTGACTTTAATATAATCTTGGCTCGATTGCCCATTATATGTTAAAGTGGATGCTGTTTTTGTGATATATCCATTATATGAGATTTTAGCTTGCACTGTACATTGAGAAGTTTCATTAAAAGAAATTATACCAAAATAATCAAGGGTATCATAATAAGTTGTTTTATATTCAGCATTATTATGCACTACAATTATATTTACTTTACTTGTGATATTAGTCCCTTTTTCATTAAATATGGACACATTAATTTGATTATAATATCTTGACAATTCCGATGCCATAATTCCTAATCCTCCATATTTTTAAATCTGAGCCAATTGAGCGGCCACGTTTCCTACCAAACCGTCAATGTAAGCCTTTATTACTTTATTTTGCACCGGGTTCGTTGAACTGTCAGACATTGAGGTGTCACAACTGTCACCAATTTCCAAACTGTCAACTTTGGTATTTAACTCATTAATAGCACCTACAACATCTTTATGTACTGTTTCTAAGTCATTATCATTATATATAGTAATTATTTCATTGTAGTATCCATTGAAAGCATTAATGTATATTTCTTTTACATAATTCTCACCTCCAATCTTATAGATAGTTCCTACTAAAAAAGAAACTTCTTCAATGAAGTGTCTGTATGTTAAGTTCCCAAACCAATCACCGATTTGTACAGGTATATTGAATGATGTACCAGTATTAATTCCTAGACTCTTAAGATTATTTATGCAATCATTTATAGCCATGACATTGGCTTGCCTTGAGGATTCTGAATTATCTGATTTTATAATAATCCTATTGATATTCTGCATTATCTTGCTTTTTGGACTAATCTCTACAATTTCACCATAATCATTCTTTATATACAAAGCCTCGCTTCCCTTGGCATAGTTGACGGCAATCTCACCGTCTCTAAGTTGTTCTGCGGCAGGAATTTTATTCACAACATTTGAACGTTTATGCTGCACGAATCTTTCTTCTTGTGTCATAACTAAAAAGCCTTTTGCTATTAAATATCTCGGGGGGGGTAAAAGACGAACTAACAAAAAATCCTGCAAGTTTTTAGTTCCTGCAGGATAAAAATAGCCATAAATTATAATCTCAAAATAATTTATACAAAATAAGAAGGTGCTTCGTTCTTGCATTCGTCATAGTTGCTGAAATTATTAGTATTTGATATATCAGCATAACAGCCATCTTTCAAGACAATGCTCCAATCATTCCACCATTTGATGAAAGCACCACTACCATTGGAACCTCTCATGAATCTTGTTACATCATATACCTTTGGATTATAGATATATCTGAAAAGATTCTGAGAAAGAACAGGATTCGCCTCCTCAAACAATGACGATACCTTTATCAAAGCAGGGTTATTATTGAACAAACCTATTGGCATCTGTGTATTCACCCCAACGTTTCCATACCATTGGCTCTTGCTCCATAGTCCTGTAATATCTCTCAATTGGGCATTGTTGGCAAACAATTCTGATGGCAATATTGTCATGCCCCATATATTTGTCTCAGCAAAAAGATACTGTAGATTCTTTATATTAGTTAATGGATATAATAAATCTGATGGCAATAGCAGCCCATAGTTTTCAGTATTTTTTACTCCCCACTTAGTTGGCGTAAAATGCATACCATAGAATACGCCATTCGCTGATGTGATATTTGTTATCGGTTTGAAGATATTTGACGGGATACGTCCGAAGAATCCTGACTGAAGCCATCTTTCATCATTCCTTGATACTGCATGGAAACAGTCACTGATGTTTGCATTCTCATCATTCTTACAATATGCAAAAATATCAGGAGGGCAGAAATAATTGCTTGTATTTAATCTGCTATAAATATTATTGCTATTGTCTATGCCCATGTCAAAATCTGATGGGTCATAATCCTCCTGACCATTTGGAATGAAGGCATCAGGATATTCCTCAGGAAAAGTTAGCCCGGAGTTTTCAACCTTAAATGAATCAGCCTTATTCTTGAACCATGTTGAACCATCTGCAAAATATTCATTCCACTTGTTGTTTTCTGTATCATAAATATTTGCATTGATATATTCATCTGTTTCTCCTGACAATATATACGGGGTTAGTGCTGTTGAAGCCTGTCTACTGAAGCAATAACTCATATCTGTAATGATATTACCCGCCTTCTGATAGAACATATGATATGGTATCATCCCTTGTCTCATACCATTGGAGTCACTAAAAGCGTAAGAGAAATTTTCTATGGAGTTATTGACAAATCCGTCAGGAACTAATCTGTATGGGAATTTTACATTTGCAAAACCATAACTAAAATCTTTAAGTTTTGCACACCCATTAAGAATATTCGAAGGAATATTAATAATATTATCAGTTTTGCCTGACAAACCTTCAAAGAAATTAGATAAACATTCAAGTTTAGAGCAATTATTTATTATCTCATATGGAAAATCTTTACCATCGCAATCATTATAATCTATAATTTTCACCAAGCCATTTCCGGTGAATGATGATGATATTTCCGTAATTGTATCCTCAATTCCCTTAAAGAAAGAATTGCCAAATCCCATTTTTATAGACCATCCTGACTTATTGTTGAAATTAAATGAATGCTTAATAATTGATAGGCTTTTAGACCCAAATAAATCTTTTATTGTAAATTCTGCCGTATCATATACAGAGACATCCCAAAAAGAATCTGTCACTGCCGTCAATGATGGATTGTTAGAAAAAAGTTCTCCATTTCTACTAAAATTTATTTGGCATGGCTTATTAAAGCAATTTGAAATGGAAACAATATTTGGCAATGCTGACAATAAGCTTCCGTCAGCAAAGTAATCCCCTGTCTCGTCACTATTCATTGGACTGAATCCATCAAGTTCAGTTATTTCATTTCCTTCAGGGAAAAATTTATTATTAGCATCTATAGTTATAAAAATATCTGTATTTGGAAATACACTTTTAAAGGTTTTCAAATGTATTAATCCCTTTAAAAAATTATTCCCTATTACGCCTTTTATATTAGTTCCTGCAAAAAGTAAATCCATATTTTCTACATTTATACAAGAATGAAGTATAGCATCATTAAGCCTGTCTCCGTCAGCTATTATTATATTAGAACAATTCTCAAAAGTTCTATATAGGCTTTTAACTTTTTCATTACATTTTAAAAGAAAATAATATACATCGCCAATTGAGCAATTTGTCTCGGAGAACATAAAAGAAGCATCTTCTGTGCTAACAGTAATATTTGTATAATTTTTATCATCAACGAACTCTGTTGATGGTAAGTTTGTTATACCTTCAACTTTATCCAATGGCTTATTCAAATAAAAATATTTTTTCTTGTTAAAAATCCCTCCTGAGTTTAATGATATATGCCCATAGACTCTTATTAAGTTATCATCTCCATTAAAAAAGGTTTCTTTAATGATAAAAGGATTATCTTTTTCATTTACAGTCCTAACATATTTAAGACTTTGTATATTGGATATGTTAACTTGCGAAGAAGATAATAATAATGGGAAAAATGATAAATCAAGAACATAGTCCCCATCAACAGTTTCCATTTCAAAATCATCTCCATACTTGATACCACCGAATCTAAAGTCATTGGATATATCAAAAAGTGTCACTCCTGAAATCATATCCGCAGTAGGTAACACAACAGGATTTGCCATATTCTCCAAATGCGACATTGTGATTTTTTTCAATGGGCACCCCAAAATACTAATATTGAGGTTTTTTGATGGACAGTTAGTGATTGTAACATTTTGAAGATTATTACAATTAAGAATAGTTATGCTTTCTACAGCGGGATTATTCTCTATCGTAATTGCGGTTAAATTATTACAATTCTCTATGCTTATTGTTTTAAGAATAGTCAAGCCGCTCTCTCCACCTATGGAAAGAGATTCAAGCCCATTGCAACTGTCAATCTTTATTGTCTGCAGACGATTGCACCCAATGAAATTAACAGTCTTCAATATAGGTTGGTTTGACATATTAAATGTTACTATGTTAGAATACTGTATATTCAAATACTGCAATATACTTGATGGCAAAAGCAATGAGGTTACTGATGAATTAGAAATATCAATATATTTAACTTTGCTTAAATTTTTGCAATCAACAATAAAGTCAGCATTTTCTGTAGATGCATTGGCAAATTTTGTCTTTGAAACATCTATATGCTCAAGAGCGCCTTCCTCATCATATTTGAATATATTAAAATCAATAGGATTATTATCAAGATATTGTGCCCCAGAAATGTTGAGTTCTGTTAAAGCAGGCAAAACGCCATTTGATGCATTATTATTCGTGTTCATATTTACAGGCTGAATTCCATCAAGCCCTCCTATTTTTGTAAGAAGAATACTTGAAGAGAAATTTGTCTGCTTTTGAGATGTATGTTCAACAGTATGTATAATAGTGTCCGTATATGCAGGGAGGAAATATTTACCAAATGTTTCGGTAATGCCTTCCATATTGCCAGTATTAATGCGGATAAATGTAGGTGCTGTACTTCTAAATGTATATGGAATATACCCAATCGTTCCTCCATTATGCCCTCTATTCGTTATATTAAACGTATTCTTATAGAATGGTGCATCATCAAAGTTACCGCCTGCGCTTCCCTGTATTTCAAAAACTCCATCAAGATAGTATAGACGATTTTTAAGCCATTTCCTAACGTTTTCTATACGAAGTCCATGAAGCATGGCAAGGTTCTGTCCTGTTTCTATGTATTTGCTATTATAGTCATAATTATAGACCAATTCACCACAGGAACCTATTTGCTGTTCCATCAATGAAACAAAATTATCCGCAGTAGATAATGCTCCTTCCTTCTGCCGAAGTTGTATCCATGTTTTTTCATAAGTGTTAGCACTATTAGTTGCATACAAGAATTGATCAGAACGTAGAATAGCCCACAGTTTAGAATTATAGGCATTATATTTGGAGTCACTCTTAAAATAATGCTGCACTAATTGCGTTGGGCCGTTTTCAGATGTAACATTTTCAAATTCATCCACATTTGCAGTTTCAGGAATATCGTCACTACCCTCATTGGCCAATTGTAATGCAGAGTCCATATCATAGAATGCTGTCCACCATTTTTTACCACCATTCCATGTTCTTAAGGTCAAGTTCTTACCAAGAGAGTCTATCATTCCTAATCCCATGGCAATGATATAATATGAAACAGCATTCTTTATTGACAATACATCATTAAATGTAGCCATGTTATCCTGCGTCATAGGGTACCACATATCAGAACCCTTCTTCTCTATTTTGCCTGTATCTTTATTATAAAAATACATTTCCTTGCTACCGAAACCATTTTGCGAAAGCCAATCTCCACCCATAGTAGCAGTTACATTGAAAAGATTATTGGACATGGAATCCCATATTGGGGCTGTTTCACTTACTGATACTTCAGGATTTTCTCCATTAAACCTAAAGCTTCCATAATATTGCAACAATGTTTTATCTGATTGAGTCCAAGTCTGATGTTCTTCAGCATTATCATCAGCACCTGCATCAAATTCATAACTATAAATTTCATTAAGTTTTAGTCCGTTGAAATTTTCATTTCTTCCATATTCCACATAATGGTCTACTAAGGCAGGGCAATCCACATCCACAGATGGATTATCAGGTGCCCTTCTTGAATATTCCTTTAAGAAACTCATACCCATGTTAAAATAAGAGAAACGTCCCAAGTTGAATGAGTATATTCCTATTAGGTCATAAGAGTTTGATTTGTCAAAGCGGATAAAGACAAGCACAGGGAATCCTTCAAGAGTATGCTTGATAGTTACCTTTTCATCAAAATTAATTTCCTCCGTTCCATTTCGTGAATCCGTATGTAAATGGTTTTCCCCTTCAAGTGCTCTATCCTTTGGACGATATTCATCAGTCATGGCATCCATTGCCGGATTATTTTCCATTATGCCACATTTATGATTAATCCAATAGCCAATTGTGGCATTATTTGCATGGGCTGAATCTACAACATCAGCCTTTAGGGTATATTCTCGTTCCGGAAACCATGTATCCTTTACTTGGAATAATTTATATTTTTCCTCTTCACCTTTAGATGAGCATCTTTCATTGACCTTAATTTCAAGGTTTTTAATATAATACCCCAATGTTGATGTTCCCTGCAGGTATAATAAGATGTTAAATGTTATTGATTTTCTTGTTGTAGGATCATAATATTCCATACGACACTCAAAAGGAGTACCGGTAATATCCTTGTTATTCGAGTAATCAGCATGGAAAATTTCTTTTGTAAAATTAGAGTTCGTTGCATCTATAAAAATAGAAGGTATTGGCGAATTTGCTCTCATTGTAGCAGTTGCACCAGAATCATAACTATAATTGCCATTATTATCAACAAGATACGAAAGTGCCTTTTCAGGATGCAATTCATCATTGTATATTAAATTGCTACGTTTCCATTCTGTATAGTCCTTTAATACATCTTCTTTTGATATTGTGCCATTAAGCCGTGCATTTTTACCATTAACTGCTATTTGTAAGCCATTCAATGGTGCAGTATAAAATGCGCATTCATAAAGATTAATATCAGAAAATTTAATATAGGCATTATTAATTTCATCACAAGCAAAAATAGCCTGCGATGGATATCTATAGTCCTCTGAATTATCTAATTGCCCAGATGCATATGCCGCATTTATAACACCATTCACTGATATATAGCAGTTCCCATTGTTGTAAATAAAATCAACGGTATTTTTTTTACCTTGCCTTAGTGATGCCGTAATCGTTTTATTTTCGCCCCTTGCAGAATGGATAAACCATGAAACGCTCTCCAATGAAATTTTGCATCCATTAAATAGTGTTCCATCGCTATTGTTTCTTCCCCATAAGAATACTGTTTTATCTGCATCAGTATGAACGTCACTCATAAATGTTACTGACATTGTGAAGCCATTACCCGAATTAGCAGGATTGGTCATATAGTTTATTTCCTCTGCGTATTCAGACATATCTGCTATTGCATATGATTCATTTTGGAGCCTAAGATATGAAGGGCTTTTATCATCAGGAGTTATATAACCACTATTTGCTCCATCAATATTGTAGGCCTTTAATGGCGCTTTCACGGAAATATATTGAGAATCCATGATGCAAGGCTTATAGCGTGCAATTTCCGACTGTAAACTGTTTTCTGATGCAAGCCATCTGCTTGATGAACACCATGCAAAAAGGCAAGTATCTGCACTGTAGGTACTTGATATATCTCTCTTCGGATATTGTCTTGGAAATATATTTGCATTTGGAGTGATAATATTAAATTGTCCCACCGTCTGCGCTGTCAATGAACCATTGTAAGACCATGCCTTTACATAAATTTTCCATCCGTCAGATATTTCATAATTGGACAATGGAACCTGTATAGGAATTGATTGATTGGCATAATTCTGCAATGTAGTTGTTGCGCTTGTAGCATTGTCTTCAGATGTTTCAAATAATTCATATTTAGTCTTGCCATCAGGATTTAATAGCCATAATGCATAGCGGATACCATTATTTGTAACATTAACAGGTAAATAAACCTTAAAATTAAATGCCAATTTATCATTCTGCTCAATTGATGTTATTTCTTCAGGTAAGGTTGATTCATTTTCATAACTAACGCCATCAAGATAAATGGACATCTCATTAGGGTTGGTTATACGCACATCAAAATATGCCATATCAGTCTTATTGTTTACTGAAGTTCCCAATGTCGCCTGTGCATAGAATCCAATGGTATACCGACCGTTAGATACAACAGTATTTTTGTCTATGATATTCCAAAAACTGAAAGGCACAGTTATTTCATTTGATGTCTCATTCTCATAAGTAATCGCAGAAGCTACATTATTGCATTCAACATGAAGAGTTGTCTGAGAGCGTTCAACCCCATTTTTTACTTTAAAGTAAATATATCCTGTCAAATCATTCATTGACAAAAGGATTTCACCATTTGAAACATTATTTCTATTTGTATCAATAGATAATTTCAGACTACTTTCATAAATACGGAAACTTAATTGTGGAATACTAAGCCCATATGGGTTTAGTGCCTCAATAAGAACACTATGTGTTGAACTATTTGATAACCCGGATAAACTTGGAATTGTTATAGTTATCAATTCATCATTATTTACAGCAACATAGGACGAGGTATTTACCCCATCCAAAGTATATCTATATCTAAAAGAATCCGCAGATGTACCACCTGTTATTCTGAATTTAATGGAAAGGCTGTCTTCAGTAACATAAACAGCATTGTTATCAAGCTGCGGACTTATAAGAACAATACCATAAGAATTATCACTTCCTGAGCCATTGCCCCCACCTCCACCACCATGTTCTGCAAGCCATGAGACATTTCTTTGAAGCCTTTTAATATCATTACTAATAATATCAAGTGCTTCGTTTAAATGAGATTGTTCTCCATTTGCATTTAAGCCATATTCCTCATTTGAAATGGAAATATTGCTATCATATATAGGAGAACCACTGTCAAATTGCTGTATGACAGTAGTTTCTCCACCTGATATTATTTCCCATTTTCCTGTAGCCTTATTATAACGTTTCAGATACTTAGCCATTTTAAATTTTATTTCAAAATCTCTATTATTTCATCAGTGTCTTTTGCTTTTTCATCAAGTCCATTTACTGATGCGATTTTTGTCGTATTATCCATAGCTACGGCAGAATTGCCATTCAAGACATATTTTCCGTCAATATTGATATCAAATTTTCCACCACTATTAAATGCGCCTACGACCTTTCTAACTCTTCCTTCTATTTTATCCTTTGAGACTGACCATATAGTATAGAATGGATAAAGTTGCCCCGGATTTACTTTTCCTCCATTAGCAGGATAATAATGCCTGAGCCATGGAATATTTGGCGAAGGGAGTTCTTTATTTGAGGTGTGCTTATAACTTGTTGCCTGTGACATTGCATAAACAACAGGCTTTACACCTTCTTCAACCTCGCTCTCCATTTTAAATGTTGAAAGCCTTGCCTGCGCCTTGTATTCGGATTTTACAGCCCCATTATCTATCCATGCGTCAGGATATTTATATTCTCCTACTTGTGTTAAAGTATTTGCCGAAAATTCATTCTTTAAGATTTCTTCAGTAACTACAATTATAGGGCGATAGCTTTCCACTGTGCGTGTATCACCGCTGTATTTAACATTTTCCAATAATGGATATGAAGTAGCCTGCGTATGCTTATGCCCACCTATTACAAGCCTTATATCATTTTTTTGGCAGAATTCGCTAAACCAAAATTTCATTGCCGAAGGCGTATTTGTATTCATGCTTGCACCTTCACGTCCATCAGGATATGGTTCTTTGAAGTCGTCTTTTGCTGCATTTGTTACTATAGCTGCAGTTAATATGGTAAAAGGCATTTCATGACAATAAGCAATATTCCAAGTAAAGCCTGTATATTTTTTAATGTCATTTTCAGCCCACTCTTTTATATGTGGATAAAAATTACCTGTATATTCAAAATTATAAACAAGGGTTTCTGCAGATGCCTTTAATTCAGAGTCCATACACATGAAATGAACATCCCCATAATTGAACGAATACAATGATGGAACAAGATAATCAACGCCATTTATAGCAAAAACAGGAGGATTATCCTTATCCATTTCAAATGTATAGAAGAACAAAATATTCTCCAAATTAATCTTCGCAGCATCACTACCATCACCAAGCTTATACAATACAGAAGGCGAAAGGTCGTTATTGCCGATGGTTGCCATTTCCTCAAAATTGTTGAGCATTTCGTTTTTTCCATTGAAATAGTCAAGCCATTCACCCATACGGTTTCCATTTTGCGTCATATCACCCGTGTTTATCATGAAACCAGGAGTTAATTCTGTGTGTTCGCTTACATAACGCACCATTTCATCGGCGGATGCCGCCCATATTCGGTATTCATCCCAATTAAATCCTTGTTGGTCTGTAGTCTGTACAAAATTAAATCCCTCACTTACTTCATCATTACTTCTCACCGTAAATTCATGAACAGGTGTACATTGCTCAAGAATTGGTTTTCCGTCCTTGTTTTTTTCGCCTGCTGTATATTCATAAACACCTGATGCTAAGCCTCTTTTTATAAATTTATGAGCAGTAAATACTGTCCCGTCAGTATATTCTACAGACAGCCTATTATAGTATTTCAAGGTCTTATCCTCATCTGAAGAAAGATTCTTATATGATTCATTTGCAGTGCCCCAATCATCTGAGCCTTTCTTGCGTATCCATATATATTCATCATCAACCCCTTTGGACACCCAATTAAAGCATCTTGTAGCTCCTGAACCATTATCAGTTGCCTGTATACCGAATGAACAAGTTATCATGGATGGCTTATTATCATAAAGCTTTGTCTTGTTATAAAAAATATCTTTTTTATCTTTTGATGCTTTAGGCGTAAAATCTTCAATAGACGGAATAACCTCACCGTCTTTCTTTGTCAAATCAACATAGTTCCAATCTCCTGATGTACTTCTCTTCTCTATTGCCTTTGTAGCCTGGCTTACAGGGTCCATTGCATAATAACGCTTAAAAATTTTATCCCTCATATTTGAGGCCTTCATCGCCTTTGACTCTGATTCATTGTCTGCAACATTAAATCCTGCAAGATTGATGTATCCATCAGCAAGAGTTATATTGTCCCCAACTTTTTTATACAAATCAGAATTCGCAACGGTGTCTATGCCCCATTTCAGATAGAATTTAGCTTTCTCATCATTGAATGCTAATAATTCTCCATTTTCGTACCATTCCATATCATAGTCAAGAACTTTGATTTTCGCTCCGCTCATAGCAGCACATTGAGCCCCTCTGATAAGAAATGTGGAGCCTGTTTTTATAACCCCTTTTAATGGAAGACATTTCCATGCATTACCTTCTGTAGAATATTGTAAAGAAAGCCCGTTTAAATTTATATCCTGCCCTGTCAAATTGGCCAACTCCACGAAATTATGAGAACAATAGCCTACAGAATGCTCATTGTTATTGATACCACCGCAATAAACCTCGTTAATATAAAGTTTAGGCGAGTCACTCTTTATATATGCAGGCTTGGCCATTTCTTTTGCCTCACTATATATTTTTTCAACATAGAGATTTCCCTCATTATCAACTTTCAGTTTAAAATTAGAGCCATCTGAGGATTTAATTACCCCTATCTCGTTCATATCAAAAGTATAACCAGTACCATTTATCTTGATACCTTTTATCTGCTGTTCAGCCATATATTTCTTTTATTTTTTATCTTCCAAAATTATTATTCCGTTCTCATCCACATAGGAGCCATTCAAGATAAGATAGCCCTCATCATCCACTATTATAGATTTATCAGTAGTCTCGATTTCAAGATTTTCATCGGCAATTGTAAATATTGTGCTTTCAGTCATACCTGTATCAGGGTCAACAATAGAGCCATTTCCACTAATAGGGAATAATCTGATATTTCCATTAGATGCTTTTGCTTTAATATACAACGTGTTGTTGCCAATACACCATACCTGTTCACCAATGCATAGGTAATTAGTATTTTCTTTTAACAAGTCTTCGCTTTCTACCGTCTTGGTAAGAACATGTTTCACATTAGGTTCCGAATATGTTTCATAATCAGGCTTTTCATTAGTTTCAAATTTCAATGCAAATTCTAAACGTGTTGTTTCTATTGGATTATCCTTAGTGTCTGATATATTTGCAACAATACTAATGTTTCCTTTTTTAGAAACTTTTAATATGCCTTTATTATATAATAATTCTAATTCCTCCGAGGTGAAATAATCCTTACCTGACGGAATTGTATATTTTATTACAATATCTTCATTTTTAACCTCTTCATTTCCCTGATTGAAAAATCTTGGTTTTAAAAAATATTTTACCCCACAGTATAGGCTTGCATTTACATAATCAAACAATGGGGCATCTCCCAAATAGATATCATATTTTGTTATTGCTGTATCATCTTTGGCATAATTACGGCCAATAGCATTTTCAGGCTTTTCTGCCTTATTTTCATTTTCGAGAATATATTTTACGCTATTGGTAAGCATATCGCCGCCAGCAATCACGCCGCCACCCACATATGTACCTCCTGAGGTATATTCTCCTGTAAGAATATACTCAAGCCGTAGTATCCTATCTTCTAATTCCTTATTTTTCTTCAAAAGATTTCTGACCTGTTCCTGAAGAAGGACTTTTTCTTCATCATAAGTGTATCCACTTTCATCCACATAATCCGAAAGCCAAATTTTCTCCTTATCTTCAGGGGCTTCATCTGATTCCTCTATAGGTATAGTATTTATGATTTCATCAGAATTTGCCTGTATTTTTACTATTGCTGAATCTCTGTTATTCTCATCTACCCCTTTAAGCACAATTACAGTAGATGAACAAGGATGCCCATCAGCATCAACATAATCCATTATTAAGGATTCATCATCATAAAAGTCATCAAGATGGGTATTGATATAATCTTCCAATTTTTCTATTGCAAGATTTTTTGTTATACCCGTTTCATTGAAACTAATACGTGGGAATCTAATATGTTTCCTATTCTCTGCCACTATTAAATTGTTTATCAATAAATAGTTTTTAGGCAGTTAAAGATTGGAGCAACTATTTATTATAAAATGGATATTTTATATGTTTAATTATAAACCGTATGTAAAATCATTAGGGGAATTTATGGCAAAAAAAGGCTATACATCAAAACCATTCCCTGAGATTATTTTAGATGGCACGAAACAGAAAGGAGTTTTTATAAAAACAGGATATTTCGATCCGGAATCCAACGGTATCAGGCTCTTCATCAATGGAAGGCATCCTAAAGATGTTCTTAGGACATTAGCCCATGAATTAATACATTGGAAGCAACAGACAAATGGCAGTATTGAAAATAATGGGTATAATTCTGATAAAATCACTGAAGACACCAATCTCATTAAACTTGAAGAAGAAGCCTACTTGAAAGGAAACATTGCTTTCCGTTCTTGGACTGAAACTGTACAAAAAGAAGGTAAATTATGAAAAAATTAATTCTTACAATACTGTTCACAATATTATTTATATCTTCTTGTGGGACGGTAAAAAAATATGAACAGATGAGTTATTCAATAGATACGACTCTGTTCAGACCATTTATAGATTCTCTCTTCATTAAAGAAAAACTTCCTCCACTGAATGATACATTATGGCTTGAAGGGCTATCTTTCATAGACCATGAGACAAATGAGCCTGTATATCAGGCAACATATATCAAAAATGACAGCACCTCTTATATTGTTACAATCTATGGAGATGCCTATAATTTCAAGAAAAGAATTGTAGAGACAATAATAAAAACTAAGAAGCATTAGATAATCTATGGCTGACTATAAAAAATTAGTCCCTTTTGTTTTAGAACATGAGGGCGGAGTTGTGAATGACCCTGATGATGCAGGAGGATTTACAAATAAAGGTATAACATTGAAAACATTTCGTAGTGTGTATGGCAATGATAAGACAAAGAACGACCTTATCAATATTACAGATGAACAGTGGGGGCATATATTTAAAACATATTATTGGGATAAAATGAAAGCTGATAATATCAATTCACAATCAGTAGCCAATATGATGGTGGATTGGGGATACAATGCTGGAATAGGAACAGTTTCCAAAAAAGTGCAAAATATTGTAGGCACAAACCCTGACGGTATTATCGGCACAGGCACTCTTAAATTAATCAATAGTAAAGATTCTAAGGCGCTGTTTGAACAAATCAAATCTGCAAGAATAATGTTCTATAAAAAATTAGCCGAAAAGAGGCCCTCTAATGGTAAATTTCTAAAAGGATGGCTTAATCGTGCTAATTCAATAAAATATAACGGATAAATACCTAAAAATATGCAAAATTTCGGTTATATTGAATCAAAACTTGACGGCAAGGAAATTTTATTGGATAAAACCTTGCTTCAAGGCACAATGCCCCTTCCTAAAGAATACAATTATAGCAAAATGTTTGATTGCCTAAAGCATCCAAAGGATCAAGGCAGTACTTCCAAATGTGTCCCTTATTCACTATCCTATGCCATAGAAACTGTCGAATCTATGAAAGATAAGGCATCAAAGTTCAAACTTGATATTGACAGGATTTATGAGAACCGCTCCAACAAGACAGACGGAATGCAGATAAAGGAGGCGCTTGGATTTCTTAAAAACAAAGGATATGAATTGAAAAACGGCAAATCACATCATATCAAAGTTTTTGGAAAATTAAAAAATCAATTAGCAATGAAAAGGTCATTATATTCTAATGGCCCTTTCGTAATGGCTCTTCCTGTATATGACAATGCGGAAAATCCTGAATTTTGGAAAGGCAGCACAAAACAAGGAGGGCATGCAATATGCTGCGTAGGATATAATGAAGATGGCCTCATATTGGAAAACACATGGGGTTCATCTTACGGAAAAAATGGAAAAATAATTTTCCCATATTCAGACTTCAATAAAATCATTGAAGCATGGGGATTTATTATTGGATAAAAAAACTAATAATGGCACGAGAAATTCTTATAACAGAAAAACAGTTTAATCAGCTTTTGAAGGAATATAATATTACGGATAATATTATATTGGGAGAGCCTGTTGCAATAAACGGACGACAAGTTAAGATTCCTGTTTCTATTGACGGAAAAAGTTATTCTGAAGAGGAAATTAACTTTATTATTGAGCCACATAATATGGGAGGGACTGAATTATATCAGCCGCATATTTTTATTAGCCCCGATTTACAACAACACGGGTTTGGCTATCGTATTTATAGGGCGTTTATAAGAGAATATGGAAACTTATATAGCCGAGAATATTCTGTAGTCAATAAAACAGGTGCAATATCGAAAATATACCAACGGCTTGCACAAGAACCTGATATTGATGTTGCATATGATAGGGATGGGCAAGGCAATTATCTTATTGCTTATCTATCCGATGGACAAACTGTTAATGAGGATGTTTCTGAGACAATGAGCGGTATTGATAATCGAATGTTAGAACTTGCAAAACATATCTATGATAATGCTCTAAAAGCTGTAAAACTTGGAAGACAACCTATAGGAATTAGTCCCGAAGAAATTAATGCATCACAAGATTATTTTAAAACTGAGGAACCGTTATATATTATTATAGGGCATAATATGGACTATCAAAATCTCGCTTCATATTCTTGTAACGATCAAACACAAGAAAATTTTATTACAATTAATCCATTAGCCCTTGATAAAGAAACAGATATTATACCTATTATTTTGCATGAATTAACACATATGGTTAATTATTTGGCTACCAATAATAAAGAAAGCCTAAAGTCTGTAAAAACTATAGATGGAATGGTGAATAACTTCTTCTATTTATTCAACCCGACTGAAATGCAGGCTCGGCTTTCTCAATATTACCATTATTGTCAAATAAACGGTCCCGTTTCATTAGAAGATAATGATTTCCTTGTATTAAGTATTTATTATCATTATTTAGACAGATTGAAAAATGATTATAGTTTTGCAAATTCAATATATGCACTTTTAAGAAATAAACAAGGGAAAAAATTGATTTCATCAAAATATTTTATGCAAGGAGGAGAACATATTTCTCCTTATAATTCTCTCTTAAATCATTACATAAAACTTTTCAAAAGATATTACCATAAGGCCGAAAAAATTTATAAATATTTTTCAGAAAAGTAACAAAAAGCATCCTATATTTGTATTATAAAACATTCACTGAAATAACGGCAAAGTGTTGAAAAACGTTTAGTTTTTGTATCTTTAGAGAAAGAAAACAAATAGGGCTGAGTTCGCCCGAATTCACGCCTGCGGACTGTCCAACTATGGATGATCGTGGCACGGAGTGCCACCTAAAAAGTAGTGACAGGTTGAAGCAGGAAAAGAATGAAAAACTTTAGTTGATTTCCATAATCTTCTATGCTTTTTCGGAACTATTACTCTTAGAAAAAGACATTGCCGCAAATATAATAAGTCATTCCATTAATAGAACCTTTCTTTAATTTGACTATAAGTCCATCTTTATCTTTATATAAATCATAGCCATCCTCACTTACACCTATTTTAGGGCATTCGTTAAGGACACGGTCAATAAATGCTGTATAAGGTGATTCTATATTTTCCATATCTGTTATCTCCATTCTTCGACCTCATCCTCATATTCCCCATATCCAAACGGATTGTTCCAACACGCAAATGGATTGTTTCTCTTTGTAATATCATTCCATGGTGCAAAAGGATTATTTTTATCAACACCATTCCAAGGCTCAAACGGATTATTGTTTTTCAGTTTGTTCATTATTTTTTATATTTTTTAATTCTTTTTGCCCTTTTTATAATATTTGGTAATCTGAGAGAATCTCTTTCTCTTTGCCTATATATAACAATCTCTGCCTTTTGTTTTTCATAGGCTATGACAAAATCCACATTATCAGCCGATGTGTATTCCCCGTCAGTTCGAAATCCACTTCGTCTAACATCAGTATAGGACTGTTTTATTTCGTAGTTATATTTAGGATAACCGAAAATGTTATATGTTTTTCTTCTAAAAACAAAAGTAGCACATTCGCCATTGTACTTGCCTTTATTAATATTCCACAATCCATATATAGGCACAACCGATTTATAGACCTCTATCATTTTTTATCTCTTTTTTATAATTTTCAAGTATCCTTGTTTGCTGTTCTTCAGACAATGAGGTTTCCTTGAATATATTTTTCAATATTTCAAATGTACGTTGAATAATTTCGCTTTCCATTTCATGGATTTCTTCTATGGCAACAGTCCCTAAATCCTCACAATGCTCAATATAGCAATCCTCTGCATACGTAACAGCATCTTTTAGAGCATTTTCATCTAATGAGTGCTTTTCTCTATCTGCTAAATAATCGAAAATTTTCGATATTGAATCATAAATGGAGGATGTATATGTCTCAGGTATTTCAAACCTTTCATGCCCTGTAATTTCCTCACCTTTTTCAATTTTTTCAAGCATTGTAAGACACTCGCACACACTATAATCAAAGGAACTTTCTCTTTTTCCGCAATTATCTATACGATGCACTAAATTAAAGGTATTGATTAGCTTCTTCAGTACCCACAATGGTATTTCCACACTATGTTTCCCCATATCTTAAAAAATTAAAATTAAACCAATTACCCAAGAAACAAATGATAAAACACAAGTTCCAAAACAAATCTTGTACATCCACATCCTAATGCTTTTTGGATGTATCTTTTCTATCAAATTGATTATAATTGACATTATTACAGCTAATAGTGTCAGAAACATTGAAATATAAGCGAAAATCATTTTCTTTTTCTATTTTAGATGGTTGAAATTTTTGAATATATTTGCCTGTGGCATCTTTTTCTCCTGCTCCGCCTGCCATAATAAGTATTTTCATGCCGCAGGAGGCTAATATTGCAGATAGCACCAAACAGAAAATTAATTTTCTAAACATTTTCCTTATGTTTAAGGATATTATTATCATTATCCACTTTAGGGGCGTGGATATAAGAAACAATTGCCCCGATTGCCCCTATTAGCCATATAATTATTATACAGGTCAAAAACATTGCCATAATGCAAAATAAATTTCTTAAAGCAAATATATAAAAAATCTCGGAAAATATCAAATTCTCCGAGATTCTATATAAAGTTTAACAAAGTTACTTCTTCTTTTTTGCCTCTTCTCCATCGAGGAGTGGTGAAATTTTCATAGCATATTTCACAAGAACCTGTTTAATTTTCAGGGTATTTACATCTGTATGATCATATGTTACTCCAATAAAGCCAATATCTCCTTTCGTTCCATAAATCATTGCTGCGGCAAAATATTTTGCATCGTTTGATTCCAACTTGAGAGCAAGATGTCTATCTTCATCCATAAGATCCTCCACGGTACCTGACCAAAATCCATTATCATATATTTGCCCAAGCATTGGATATCTCTCAAGAGAAAAATCAATATAATCATCCATCACAGATTCATGCCCCTCTGACACGCTTTCATATGTGAGGGCTCCATAATTAAACGACAATCCTGCTGCATTATATTTGCCATTATGCATTTCTATTATGAATGTACGCATCCCATCGCTTTCCATGCGCATTTGATCCATATAACTCTGCACCTGTGGACTTGTCCTCATTCTATAGTTGAATGATTCTGCATGTTTCTGTTCTGCATACTCCTCATATTTTTCAAATATGATATCAGGATGGGTTCCTATATGGACTGCATATGCTGTAAAGAGAAAAAATACAACGTATCCTGCAATCCTTAACGGGCCTGTCTCCTTGCAAAGTTGAACGAAATCTGTAAAAATGCCGAAAAATTCTTTAAATGAAAACAAGACACGACTTTCTTTCTTATCTTCGTTTTGGGTAGGTACATCATCCTCCCATCCTCTTTCGTCTGCCATAGTCTTGCCATGTTTTTTTATTTAGTCATTGATATTCTTTCTCGAAAGATTCATCAACTCACCGAAAATCTTATTTTCATCTATTTTTTCAGCATTGCTCATTGAAGCAAAAGGCTTTTCAGTCTCATAATTAAAGAGTTCATTGATTCTCTGCATCTGCTTCTCTGCGGATGTTTTATTACCATATCCTGTTACCTGTGTTTCAATAAGTCCTGAGTGTTGACTCTTGACACATTCAACAATGTATTCATTGTCTGCTGCATCAACCATGAAAATCTTCTGCCCATCCTTCTTGTATTCCTCAGGAATCTTGGACAGCATTTGCTCCTCGTTAATGAAATTGGTTTTCTTAAATTTAAGCCTCTTGGCTACTGGTTTTGTGCTTTCGTACATAGTATTCTTTTTTTCTTTAGAGAGGTTCTGTCCATTTATTCCTGAATGGGCCAATATCTCCTTGCTTTTATTTTTTTCATCTGCAGCATCAGTAAACTGCTTCTTTATCTGTCCTTTGTCATCGAACTGAGCAGCCTTCTCTATGCCATTCTTTTCTTCCATCTTTGATGTATATCCTTTTGCCTGTGCATCGATCCTATCCTTGTACTCCTTGGAAACTTCATTCTGTGGATTATAATCAAGAGTCGTCTTATTGGCATCAGGTTTCACATAAAGATTTCCTTTTGGCGTATCTTTTAATCCGCCGTCGTAGTCTTTAGCAGCCTTTTCAGCATCTTTGTAGGACTTTTCGTTGTTCTTCTTGTTATCAGCCATCACGTCGTCCCCTACCTTCGCATTGAAATAGTTGGCGCTTTCCTTGATGAAACGCTGCACTGCTCCCACGTTGAAACTTAATCCGTTCATTATTTTACAATATTTTTATTATATTATAAATAGTATCTAAAAGAAATAAAAAAACACTATAAATAGCCAAATAAATACTATTTATAGGTAAATAAATAATAAAATGAACGGTGAAGAGTTTGTTTCAATAATAACTGAGGAAATCAAGAAGTCAGAAATTCTTGATGCTATTAAAAAAGACAAGGATTTTGAGAAAAAAGTTAAGGAAATAATAAGCAATACCCTTTCTGATTTCTTTAGGGCAATGTATCAGCACAGCGGTGTATTTAAAAATCTAATGAAATAATTAAAATGGAACAAGAGACGACTTTCTATAGATTTCTTTCTGAAATACGGGCATTTCTTTCAAAATTAATAAAGAGCCCTGTCAAGGCAGATGTAAACAAGTACTTAAAAGAACGTGGGTTCAACAAGACGAAAACAATAAATGTCTTGCTGAAACGTGATGTGTTGGAACGTCATGAAAAAATATTGGACTCTACAAATTCAGAAGAAAAAGAGCCTAAATATACTGTTAAATATAAAGTAAAGAAAAAAGATTTCGAGAAAAGAATCTATAAAATTTATATTCAATATTTTGAAAAAAATCTTCCTGAAAAACAGAAGAAAATTGAAGAATGCGATGGAGGTGATGCCGCAGGTGCCACCTCTGCTGACGTTTGCAATATGTCCGCTCCTATACTGCCATTAGGACAGATACAAAAGCGTGCAATCAATGGCGCCACAAAGAAAAAGAAAAATGAGCCTACGAATATCTTGGGGAAACCAATTACTGCAGAATCAGCAAAGTCCCCTAAAATTTGCTATATAACAGAAAAACAATTCAAGATGCTCATCGGGGAAGATATCTCTGAGACAATGAGTGGCATTGACGACAGGATGGCTTAATTGGCTAAGGAAATATTCATGTTGGCAAAAAGAAACTCAATAAAGGGAATTAATGAGTTCTATATAAGTGCAGACAAGATCAACAATTCTCAAGATTATTTTAAAACAAATAGAGACTTGAAAGTTGAATTGGCCTATGATTTTTATGACTCTACCGTTGCAACTTATTATCATGAAGACTATAGAATGAAAATCAACATGGAATGGGTTTATAAGGAATCCGAAACCTTAGTAATTTCAACCATTGTACATGAATTGACACATATGGTTAACTTTGAAAAGGGAAAAAGCAAAACATTGAATGTTTATTATTCTGTCATTGTTCCAGAAATTAATAAATATCTTTATTATTTCAATCCAACAGAGATGCAGGCTAGACTTTCCCAATATTATCATTATTCAAAAACAAATGGGAAAATCAGCCCATTTAGTGAGATGGGTAATAAAATACTTGCCATCGAACAAATGAATACCCTCCTCTCAAAATTATCATCCGCAGATGAATTAACTTCTTGCTAAGTTATACAACATTTTGTAAAAAATGTTGTATT
>ERZ808278.135-NODE-135-length-60342-cov-16.627084_pt1 | contig 60342 bp, 61 predicted proteins | sample MGYA00521239_ERZ808278 | MGnify/ENA primary metagenome ERZ808278 (study PRJEB31516, sample SAMN03275600) | gut metagenome | biome: mammalia-associated habitat; material: feces | host: Papio cynocephalus | place: Kenya | collected 2012-07-17 ... | reverse complement strand
AGCATTATGTCCGGCTCCATGCTTTCTGACGGATATTTTCAATATTTATGTCGCTGTCTTTCCATAGGCCAAATGCTTTGTCAAAATTCTCGGAGGAAGATTCTGTTTTTTTGGAACGATTAAATCCAATTGAACTCAGAAGTTTGTTTAATAACGAAATCCGGTCGGAGTAAGAGAGCATTTCTATTTCACTATACAATCTTATTACATTTGAACCTTCCATAAAATGCCCCTTCATAAAATGATTAGTCTTAACCATAATATAGCGTTTTTTTTAGATTTTCAATTACATTTTTCTAGGGGAATCTCAAAGGAATAATCACACTTTTCTATGGGAAAATGAAAGTTTATTCCTCAATAAGTTCGTGTTCTGTAAGTTTTCCTTCTTTTGCGTGCTGAATTGAAAGCTCAGGCCGTTTCTGGTTCTCCTCGCTGTAAAACGGGTCTTCGGAAGAAATTTCAAACGGAATGCGGTGTTCATGGATTACTTTTTTTGCGAACAGATTGAATGCTCCGGAAATTGAAAGCCCGACATCTTTGCAGAATTTTTCAAATTCTTTTTTTGTATCATTATCCATTCTTACGCTTACGTTCATCATAAAATCACCTCTAAATAAGTTAATATAAGTTATTTATACTTAAAATTTACACTTTTTATCCTGTTTGTCAAGTTTTTTTCATACCCAAAGCAGTCCTGACCTGCTCCAAAAAACGAACATTTTTCGGGACAAGAGAAAACATCTTTCACATTCATAGATTTATTTGCTGGAATCGGTGGTTTTCATCTAGCTATGGAAAAGTTGGGCGGAAAATGTGTTTTTGCGAGTGAGCTTAAAAGTGATTTAAGAGATTATTATAAGCAGAATTTCGGAATGGAATGTGCCGGTGATATAAATGATGTGGACATAGAAAATGATATAAAACAGCATGATGTGCTATGCGCAGGATTTCCATGTCAGCCTTTTTCAAAAGCAGGCAAGCAGCAAGGTTTTAATGATGAAAAGGAAAGGGGAAATTTGTTCTGGAAAATCATGGAAATCCTTGAAAAGAAACAGCCGGAATATATTCTTCTTGAAAACGTTCAGAATCTACAGACCCACGATAACGGAAATACTTGGGATGTCATAAAAACCAGTCTTGAAAAGTTTTATGAAGTTCAATGCGATATTATTTCGCCGCATGAATTTGGAATCCCTCAGCACAGAAAAAGAATCTATATAGTCGGCAGGCTGAAATCAAAAGGCGGCCTTAAAGATTTTAAGTTTCCTGAACATACAGAAAAAAAAGAATGCAACATAAAGTCGATTATAGATGAAACTGATACCGATTTCATGTCATTAAGAGAACAGACAAGAAGTCATCTTGATGCTTGGCAAAAATTTTTGGACTTGCTTACAAAAAATAACATTCCTATTCCTTCCTTTCCGATATGGGCTATGGAATGGGGCGCAACTTATAATTATGAGAAAACTGCCCCATGCAATCAATACAGGAAATCATTGGAAGGGAAAAGGGGAAAATTTGGAGTTGAATTAAAAGGACATTCTGTTGATGATATGCTTTTGCAGCTTCCAATATATGCCCAAACTGTAATGAAGCCAAATGAAGAATTTCCCGACTGGAAGAAGAATTTCATAAAATGGAACCGGGAATTCTATTCCAGGCACAAGGAAATTTTAGATGAATGGCTTCCGCAGATACAGCAGCCGGGATTTGAAAACAGCCATCAGAAATTTGAATGGAACTGCGGAATGGATAAAAACGCAAAACCTACTTTGCAAGACAAAATAATTCAGTTCCGTCCGTCTGGAATCCGTGTAAAACTTCCGACATATTCCCCCGCGCTTGTCTTGACGACAACCCAAATTCCGATTTTTCCATGGGTTCATACACCGGACGGTCAGATTGGCCGCTACATGACAAAAAAAGAGGCCGCAAGAATTCAGTGCATGGAAGAACTTGAGCATACTCCAAACACAATAGCAGAGGCTTTCAGGGCGTTCGGAAATGCGGTCAATGTTGAGGTTGTAAGAAAAATTGCAGAAAGGCTTTTGGAGGTGAGGTAAAAATGGAAGAGGAATTGGATATTCAACCTGAAGCAGGAATCCTTAGTGTATTTTCAAGATTAAATTATAAAGTTTGGTATGCGATTGCAGAATTTGTGGATAACTCTACTCAATCTTTTTATTCTAATGAAGATGAATTGAAAAAAAATGGAATTTTAAAAGCAGAAATAAAAATTGATTATGACTTTTCTTCTCATATTCTAACTATTCAAGATGATGCTTTTGGTATGTGCAAGAAAGATTTTATTCGTGCTGTGAGGCTTGATTCAAAACCTGATTTCCAAGGTGGTAGAAATGAATTTGGAATGGGATTAAAAACGGCTGCAAGCTGGTTTGGCGATGTATGGTCTGTAGAATCTACAATGTTGGGTTCTGATGAAAATTATTATACAGAAGTCAATATTCCTGAACTGAAACAAAAAAACAAAAATAAGGTAAAAATCACTATTTCAAAAACTGAAAACTTAACACATGGAACTAGAATTATAATAAAAAATATAACTAAACGAATAGCAAAAACTACAACAGAAAAAACATTGAATCTTTTAAGAAGTATGTATAGAAGAGATTTGGAGAGTGGAAAAATTTCTATAATTTTTAATGGAAATCAACTTCATTTTAATCCTTATAAATGTCTTGAAAAATCAGATGGAACTGTCTGGAAAAAAGATTTGAATTTTTCATTTGATTTTTTTGATGAAAAGCATTTTGTAAAAGGGTTCGTTGGAATCTTAAAAGAAGGAAGTTTTGCTAAGGCTGGGCTTAATCTGTTCAGAAGAAATCGAGTTGTTGTTGGAGGAGATTTAGAAGATTTAAACTATAAGCCTAAAAAGATTTTTGGACAAAGACAGAGCGAATGTTCATTAAAACTTTTTGGAGAACTTGATTTGGACGATTTTCCAGTTAATCAGGCAAAAGATGGTTTTGTGTGGGATGATGGTCTTGAAGATGTTTTTGTTGAAGAATTGAAAAATAATATATCAGAATATATTTCTATTGCTAAAAAGACAAAAAATCAATTGATAGATGAAAATAATTTTTCTGAAGAAAAATCAATGACTGTTCAGAAAAATTCGAAAGATTTTATCGAAAATATGGTTTGCAAGACGTTGCCTGTTTTTTCGCAGGAACTTATGTTTCCACAAAATGAAGAAGCTGAATTTGATAGATATATAAATGAAACAAATAAAATAGAAGAAAAAGAACTTTCCGAACCTCGTGAATATAAAATTCCCCTTAATCAGTTTGATAATTACAACCTAAAAATTTTATGGGAACAGGCTGATTCAAAGGAATGGATAAAAATAAATGATGATGAGAAGAATTCATCGAAAGTCATAATAAATGTAAATCATCCATTTTTTAAACCTTATGTTAATAAACTTGATTTCCAAGTTGTGCTTGAACGTTTTGTTGCAGCTTATGTCTTATCCATAAAACTAGCAGAACGTGATGCTGGTTCAGAGAAAAAAATAATTCCAAGTGTGATAACAAATAAACTCAATGATTTTCTTAGCAAGATAAAGGATTGATTATGGAAGTATATAAAACCGCAGATATAAAAGATAATTTAAAAGTTATTGTGGGAAATTACGCTAATAAGGTGTCTGAAAAACACAAAAAATCTTATGGCGAAAATGGTGCAAACAATATAAGAAATAATGTTGTTGAGACTTTTGGTAAATTGCTTAGTCAAATAGATAATCCGAATGAAACAAATAATAGCTTGCTGGTTGGAAAAGTACAGTCTGGAAAAACATCAAATTTGGAATTACTTACAGCTTTAGCCTTTGATAATGGTTATAAAGTTCTTGTTATTTATGGTGGATATGATGATAGTTTGCTGAAGCAGACAACCGATAGATTTAGAGCAACATTTGATTCACCTTCAGAACCAGATTATTCTAATGGAGTTCCTGCAATTTTTTCAACATCTGAAAAAAATCCGCTTGATTTGACTGAAGAAATTTTCAAAGAACTTTTAGATTGCAAGCCTATTATCTTTGTTTCTATGAAACGTCCAGCTGCTATGAAAAAAATAAATACGCTTTTCTCCCAGTTTGATATGACAAAAATAAAGTCTTTTATAATAGATGATGAAGGTGACCAGGCGAGTTTAAATACTGCTAAAGATAAAAAGAATGATGGCTCAGCAACATATAAACAGATTGTTGAAATGAAAAAAAAATTGAAAAATCCTTTATATCTATCTGTTACAGCAACCCCTCAGGCAAATATTTATCTTGATGATTTTAGTGCAGTGAAACCTGCTTCAATCCATTTGATTCAGCCTGGTATCGGCTATACAGGAGGGGATATATATCATTTAAACGATGATAATCATATTGTTGAAGTTATTGATGAAATGAATGAAGAAACAATGACATTTCTGCCAGAATCTTTAAAGGAGGCAATTAGATATTTCATAATTGGAAGTGCTGTAAAAAATAAATTAAAATCAAATAATGTAAAAAGTTACAGCGATATGATTATACATTCTGTTAGGGAAGTGTCTCAGCATAAAGAAATTTATTCTTGCGTTTCAAGTTTTTTAGATAACTATAAAAATGCATTCAAAAATAATAGTTCTGATATTGAACTTTATTTTGATGAATTGAAAAAAGTTTATGATATTTATTTAGATGAAAACTATAAAATAAAATTTCCTTTTGAGTCGTTGAAAGAAGAGATAAAAAATGTTGTTGCAAAGATTTATATAATATTAAAAAACAGCGCAGGAAAAAGTACCCAAGGAAATGAAAAACTTAAATTACACAGAATTTGGATAGGTGGAGACCTGCTTCAAAGAGGATTAACTTTTTCTGATTTAATAACGACATATTTTACAAGATGGCCAAAAAATGGCGGTGGAAATATGGACACAAATTTACAAAGAGCACGTTGGTTTGGATATAGATATAAGTATATTGATTTGTGTAAAATTTTTACGACAAAAGAAATTGCAATAGAATTTTCTAATTTGGCGGAAATGGAAAATAATATTTGGGAGCAATTCGATGAGGTTGAAAACGGTACATTAAAGATAGAAGATATTATTATAGAAGCAGAAAATACAAAACAATCTCCAACAAGCAAGAATAAAGCAAGTTTCAAGAAACTTTCTTTTAGGCAAATATGGAAAATGCAACGAAACATTGTTTATAATGAAAATGATGTAAAGAATAATAATTATTATGTAAATGAGTTTATACAAAAACATTTCTGGGAACCTACATTTGCAGGAAGCAAAACAAAGACTGTTACTGCGAAATTCGTGGAAACAGTAGCTTCTGAAATAAGACTGCTATTAGAAAGAATAGAAGGAATATTTGTAAATGATGATGAATCTGTAAAAAAGAATGAGTTATTAAAAATCCTTAGTGACCAAAAAGTTTTTATAGTCTTAATGCAGCCAGATGGTAAGCCAATATCTCGAAGTTTATATTTAAATGGGACAAGAATAAAGGCTTTGCAGGAAGGCCGCAGGAAAACATTTGAGAGTGACTCTTCGTATGAAGGCGATTCAAAAGTCATAATAGATGAAAACTATATAAATATACAAATTTATTTCTTGGAGCCTTGCTATAAAAATAATGGTGAAAAAACAATTTTAAAAGCAAAAACGCAATATGTTTTTGCTTTTTATATGCCAGGTCAAAAAAATTTTTTTGTAAAAGGATAATCTTTTGAAAGACTCTTTATTGCGTAAAATAAAAGAATTCCCTTCGGACAATAATATTTATTTGATTGAGAAATTATCAGAGATAGCAGGGTTCTTTATATCAAATCAAAAATTTTTGTATATTGTTAAAAACTCGGAAATAAGTATCAATCAAAATATAAAAACTGATTTTATAGAATTGAATACAAATATAGAAATTTTTTCAGTAAAAGATTTTCAGCAATTTAAGAGCGGACGATATAATATTCTTAGCTTCAATAATTTATCTTCTGAAAATGATTTTGAATCATTTGTTAATCTTTGTAAAGCTCATGTTGAGTTTATGAACTCAGAAAATATTGTGAATTTTTTTTATTCTCTTATGAATATTTTTCAAGTCACAAAAGAACAAAATTTCAAAAATGTCATAGGTTTTTTAGGAGAACTTACTGTTATAAAGTATTTATATAAAAATTTTAATTTTGATTTATCGACTTTTTGGCATATTGATGGAAGTGAGAGTAAATATGATTTTTCATTACCTAATTTTAATGTTGAGGTTAAGTCTACAAATTCCTTAAATAAACTTGTTTTAATAAAACATAACCAAATCTTTAATGAAGATAAAAATATACTTGCAAGTGTATTTTTTCATTCTTCTGAGCAAGGTTTTTCTTTGAATGATATAATTTATGAACTTAAGACTGCTAAAAACGCATTTAAGAATTTAAATTTCATTATGAATATAGAAAAAGAACTAAAAAGAATCCCTAAAAATGAAATTTGTGATAAAAAATTTGTAATAGAAAAAATTAGCTTTTTTAATGTGAATGATATAAATACAATAAAGCAAATTCCAAAGACCATTTCAGATTTGCAATATCATTTAGATTTGTCAGAGGAAAGAGAGTTGAATTTTGATATGTTAAAAAAAATTATAGACGAAAATAAGAAAGGGTAAATCTATTTTTCAAAAAAATGTAATATACTGTCATCATGGATAAACGAAAACTTTTACGGGCTACAAAAATTCTCAAAGATGCCGGCTGCACGGAAATCTACCTTTTTGGCTCTCAGGCGAATGGAAAGGCTGGCAAGAATTCTGATGTGGATTTGGGGGTAAAAGGACTTCCTTCTCAAAGTTTTTTTTGGAATCCACTATGATTTGGAAACCGCGCTTAATATGAGAGTTGATTTGGTTGATTTTGACTATCAGAAAGATTTTTTCTCCATATTAAAACGTCATGGAGAGTTACAGAAGATTGGATAAAATCTGTTGCGTTTATTTTGGCGAGGATAAAAACGATGCCGAAAGTCTTTCTGAAAAATTTGTCGGACTAAAATATTCTGAAGGAAAACTTAAGGTTTATTTTCCTGTTGGTTATCGGAATCCTGCCGGGGCAAACAATCCTTCTGCCGATATAGAAAAAGAAGTCCGAAGAAACATTTTGAGCCTTATTCATGTTTTGCGGACATTCGGGAAAAAGGAGGACAATCTTTCTGCCTCGCCGCTGATTGCAAAAAATAGAAATGTTGCATTTCCGATTCATGCGTATCTTTTTATAATCCGCGATTTTTTGTCGAACGGCTATTATGTCCAGAAAGAAACGCTGTATTCAAAAACTCCGGGCGGAAAAGTGAGCTGGAGCCGCACCATAAAAAGTGTCAAGCCGCAGTTTATTGATTTTCAGCCGTTTTATTTTGATTTTATAGCTCAAAAGACAAATTACAGTCAGGCGGAACTGATTTCCCAAATCCATAAATTTTGCGTCCACGAATGTTTTTCAAAGCTGGGATTTCTGTTTTCCAGTTTTTTGCCCGAAAAATCGGAGCTTAAGCTGAACAAAAACCTTTTTGTCGCCACGATAAAAAAGGCGATGGCACAGACTTTCAACGAGAACAATCTGCTTCTTTTTAAGAATATGCTGGATGTGCTGAATTTTCTTGATGAAAATTCTGAGAATAAGGAATTCATTTACGGAACTCAAAATTTCCATGTCATCTGGGAGAAACTTGTTGACCGCATTTTCGGAGAGACGGACAAGGAAGATTTTTATCCGAAAGTTTATTGGAAGCTGAAAAACGGAAATGGCGGAGAAGAGCGTTTTGAGTTTAGAACGGATGAGAAACGCAACTCCCTCCGTCCCGACACGATTATGATAACAAATCGAGAAAAAGTAGGGCAGAAAATTTTTGTACTTGATTCAAAATATTACCGCTACGGAGCGACTGGCATAAAAAATCATCTTCCGGACAGCGCGAGCATTGTGAAGCAGTTCGCCTATGCGGAATATATAGAAAAAAATGATTCAATTCCGGAAAAAATAAAACGGAACAGGACTGAGAATTCGGTTTTCAATGCTTTCATAATGCCTGCCTGCACTGAAAAAATCAAAAACATCGGCTATGCGGGCGCGGATTACATTTTGCCGGAAAAAGATTCTTCTGATGTTTCCTTTGTTCCTGAAAAATCCTGGCACAAAATCCACGGAATCCTTCTTGACACAAAAACTGTAATGGAGCACGCCGCCAAAAAAGACAACGAGCTGATTGAGCAGCTTGCAGCGGCGATTGAAGAAAATCGCTGAGACATTGTCTCCTAAATAAAATCTTCCTCATTCCAGTGCTATAATAGCCCTCAATGACCGATTTTGAATATCAGATTGAATGTACCACCCGCGACTTGGCGGACAAGCTTATCGGGGAGTTGCGGGGTGTCCCCGCAGAGGGGATAGGGCGCAACGCAGTGCGGCCGCAAGGGGAGACTTTCCCTTTTTTTGTGTTTATGGTCTTAGGCCCATTCCGCCTTCAAGTGTGATTGTCTCGCCGCTCATATATTTAAAGTCTGGCGAGGCAAGCTGTACGCAAGCGCGGCCGATTTCTTTTTCTACGTCGCCAAAGTGTCCCATTGGAGGAGTTTTTACATTTGCCTTGAATGCGTCCGGGTATGATTCCTGGAATTTTTCGAGCTGGGCTGTCCAGGCAAGAGGGCAGACTATGTTCACGTTGATTCCGTCTGGCGCCCATTCTGTTGCGGCAACGCGCGAAAGTCCGCGGATTCCTTCCTTTGCGGCGGCATATGCGCACTGTCCGTAGTTTCCGAATAATCCCGCGCCGGAAGCAAAATTGATTACTGTTCCTTTTGTTTCCTTTAAATATGGATAGCAGGCTTTCATGTAGTAAAATGCCGCGTACAGTCCGGAATAAAGAGCCAGGTTGAACTGGTCTGTTGTGTGCTCGGCAAGCGGAACTCCGGAAGCCGAGGCCTGGGCATTGTTTATAAGCACGTCAATTCTGCCGAATTTTTCAACAGCCTGCTTTACAACGTCGTTTACAACCGCTTCATTGTCTGCTCCTGCGTTTACATCTGCCTGCACGGCAAGAACTTTTATTCCGTATTTTGATTCAAGGTCGGATTTTGCATCGTTTAATTTTTGAAGGTTGCGTCCTGTAATCACAAGGTTTGCGCCTTCTTTTGCGTATGCTGTGGCGATTCCGTATCCGATTGAGCCGCAAGTTCCGTCGCTCAAAACTGCTTTTCCGCCGCCTGTTATAATTGCTACCTTATCTTTTAAAAATCCCATTTTTTCTCCTCCTGATATGTTTTTTTTTGTTGGCAGATAAAATTATTCAAGACTATTTTTCTGAAAGAATTTTTTCCGCCGCCTGCTCAACCGTCAAATTTTCAAACTGCTCACGTGTGGCAAGTTTTTTTAAGGTCAAAACATTTTTTTCGGCTTCGTTTGTTCCGATTAAAATTCCCCATGGAACTGTCTTTGCATCTGTTACCGCATATTGCTGCGCCATTTTTTTCGCTTCCGGAAAAACTTCTACGTTGATTCCTTTTTGGCGCAATTTTTCTGCAATTCCCTGATAGTGAACGGCAAGCGATTTGTCCATGCAGTAGATTTCCACATCGAGATAGCTTCCTTTTTTGCCTGTTTTTCCAAGCTGCTCAAGACCTGCAAGAAGACGGTCGAGCCCGATCGAAGCTCCTACGCCCGGAAGTTTTGTTTTTGTGTAAAGGCCTGCAAGGTTGTCGTAGCGTCCTCCAGAACATACAGAGCCGATTGACGGAAGTTCGTTTAAGAAAGTTTCGTAAACAACGCCGGTATAATAATCAAGTCCGCGCGTAATCGAAGGATCCAGAACGTAAGTTGCTTCTATTCCTGCCGCCTTCATCATATTGTAAATATCGCGCATTCTCTGGCTGTCGCTGTCTTCTCCGCCTGCCATCTGCTCAATCATGCTCAAAGTCGAGTCAAAGTCGTTGGAGCCGGAAATATATGTCAAAATCTGCTCTGCTTTTTCTTCGGACTGAGTATATTCAACCAGCTCTTTTTTTACTTCTTCTTTTCCGACCTTTGCAAGCTTGTCAACTGAACGCAAAATGTCTTCTGATTTTTCTGCAGCTCCGAGTTTTTCAAGAAAACGGTTAAAAATCCCGCGGTGATTTACGTGAATTGTAATGTCTTTTACTCCTATTTCCGCAAGAGCCGCACGCATAATGCTCAGAATTTCAAAATCAGCCGCAGCGGAATCCGAGCCTACTGTGTCAATGTCGCACTGTATAAATTCGCGGTAACGTCCAGCCTGTGGTTTTTCGCCTCGCCAGACTTTTGAAAGATGGTATCTTTTAAAAGGAAAATAAAGCTCGCTCTCGTGTTCTGCGGTAAAACGCGCAAAAGGAACAGTCAGATCAAAACGCAGGGCAACATCACGTTTTCCGTTATCCAAAAATCTAAAAACCTGTTTTTCTGTTTCGCCGTTGGATTTTCTCAAAAGAATTTCAGAATATTCGAGAACTGGAGTGTCGATAGGAACAAAACCGTATGAGCGGTAAACCTTTGTAATTTTTTCCATAAGTCCGGAACGTTCAATTTCGTTTTCCGGTAAAATGTCGCGGAAGCCTTTAAGCACGCGCGGTTGAATTAAACTAGCCATAATTCAATATGATACAAAAAAAAAGCACTTTATACAAACAAAAAAATTGGAGCGCATTTCCTGCCTGCGACCGTCCCTGCACAGTTGCGCTGCCGCTTCATCCGCTTTGCGGACGCTTGCGCGCTGTTCCGGCACGGGCTAGAATTTGTTCCTTCATAAATATTTTTTTTGTCCGCACCTTTTTGTCGTTTTGTGTTCTTTTTTTAAGCCTTTATTCAGCAAAATCTTCAAAATTGACGCCAGAGCCGGCTTTTACTTCGTGTTTGAGCGTTTTTCCGGTAATTTCTTCAAGAAACTTCGGGCTTATTCCAGGCGTTAGAACCTTTTCTGTCCTCAAAACCGCGACATCCCCGTTTTTTATTTTTTCACCAGCTTTCATGTCGTTCATAAAGTGCAGGCTCCGGTTTGTGCGTCCGTAGTTTTGCTTTTCGGAAGGCGCAAGCTCTTTTTTTCCGCTTCCCAAAATTTTTTCGACGCGCTCTTTTCCGTAAGTTTCGCCCATCTGCCTGATTATTTCCATTTCTCCTTGTTCAGCTCCGTAATGCCTCAGAACCGCATCGCTTTGGTGGACTGTGTGGCACATAAATCCGAATTGTTCCGCTGTAAGCGCCACAGGATCGTCAAGTCCGTCAGTTTCTTTGCTTAAGGTTATGTGTTTTTCAATCATTTTTGCGCCCTGGCTTACCGCAAGGCAGGGAACCAGAACAGGATCGAGGGAATGGTCGCTGACTCCGCAGCCGATTCCAAATTTTTTGCTGAGAGTTTTTATTACGCGCAGGTTGTATTCATCTTCGGGAGCCGGATAAAAAGTTATGCAGTGCAAAAGTGTAATTTGCTCAGTTCCCAAAATACCAATCGCGTTTTGAATGTCTTTTAGTTCGGAAACTCCGCTCGAAATTATTACAGGAACTGCTTTTTTGCCGTTTTTTTTCTGTTCGCCGCGGTATTCTGCAAGCGCTTTTAAAAGCGGAAAATGGTTTAGTTCCGGGCTTGCAATTTTTACATAGTCCGGCTCAATTTTTAAAAGTTCTTCAAGAGATTTTAGTCCAAAAGGCGAGCAGATAAATTTTACTTTTTTTGAACGGGCGTAATCACTGCATTTTTTGAAAAATTCGCTTTTTACTTCGAGAGCCTTAAAACGGTCGTAAAGCCGCACTTTTCCGCCGGGAAGCTCTACAAAACCTGTGTTTGGATGCAAAATTTCGTCAGCATAAACCCATTGAAATTTTACGGCGTCCGCTCCGGCTTCAACCGCCGCGTCCATAAGCTTTACGGCTTTTTCAAAATTTCCGCCGTGCGCCGTTCCGATTTCTGCAATTATAAAAGTAGAATTTTTCATAAAAGTCCTGATTTTTATTCTTTTTATTTAATTGTAACATTTTAAACTGTTGTGGTAAAATGAAAGAATGTTAAATAAACTTATAAAACTTTTAAAGGCTTTTAACGGCAATGTAAATCCTGGCGAAATCGCCCATGCCTTTGCCTGCGGCGCAATTCTTGGTCTTATGCCAAAGAATAACCTTTTATGGTATTTGGTCCTGGTTTTTATTCTTTTTGTAAGGATAAATAAACCTTCTTATCTTTTAATGATTTTGCTTGGCTCTGCTGTTTCGCCTGCTTTTGACGGTCTTTTTGACAGCATCGGGTACTGGTTTTTGACGCTTCCTTCGCTTGCGACTTTTTTTGAGCGTCTTATCGAAATTCCTTTTGTTGCGTTCACAAAATTCAACAATACTGTCGTAATGGGAAGTTTTTTGTGCGGAATTCTTCTATATATTCCTCTTTATGCATTTGCAAGACTTCTTGTTTTTGTATGGAGAAAATACGCGGCTGACTTTATCCGCAACTCAAAAATATTCAAGGTTATAAATAAACTTCCTTTGATTTCTAAAATTGCTTCAATGGCGGGAGAGCGGTAATGGCTGAAAAAACTAAAAAAATAAAAAAAACAAAGGCTCCAAAAATCGAAAAAAAATATCCGCGCTCAAAACTTCCTTCGATTTTTAAAAAAGCATATTCGTCTAAAAATTTTGGAGGCAAAATAGAAAAAAAACTCTATGTTCCTGCCGACAAAACTTATGTTTCTTCGCTTTTTAAGCAGGCGAAGGACAAAAAAGGCAGGGATGTTCTTTGTGTTCCTGCTGAATCTGAATTTACAAAAAAAGAAATAAAGCGACTTAAGCTTCTTGCAAAACAGATTAAGGCAAACAAAGGCAGAATAAAGGTTGTTCCTTTTATTGCGGTTGCCGCCGTAATTGCTGCGCTTGGGATTACAGTAACTATTTTTAAAAATCCTGTTGCAAAAATGGCTATTACAAGCGGAATGCAGGAAATTTTTGGCGCAAAGTGCGATGTGGGTTCTGTAGATATTCAGTTTTTTGATTCTCATGTTACCATCGAAAATTTTGCCCAGGCTTCGAGCGATGATGAATTTAAAAATCTTTTTGAATTTAAACGCCTCGATTTAAATTTCAATCTGACAAATCTTTTGCAGGCAAAATTTCATGCTCAAAACATCGAAATTACAGGAATTGAACTTGGAACAGAGCGGAAAACGAGCGGAAAACTTGCTATAAAGCCGAAAGATAAAAGTGAAAAGGCAAAGAAAAACGATTCGACTGGTTTTTATGATTCTCTTAAAGAAAAAATCGGAACTGATCCTGACGCCGCAAAAAAAGCAATTACGGAGCTTTTTACAATGTATGATCCGGCGGCAATTGCAGAAAATATAAAGGAAAATCTCCAGTCGCAAAAAGTTGCAAAAGAAGTCGAGGAGGAATTAAAGGTTCTTGTCGAAAACTGGAAAAATAAACCAGACGAGTTAAAAAAGAGCGTTGAAGAAGTTCAGAATGCAACAAAATCGCTTTCAAATTTGAATGTTTCTAAGGTAAGTCCGGCAGAAATTCCTTCTCTCTTAAAACAGATTGAACAAGCCGGTTCTACCGTAAAAAAAGCAAAGGCCGATATGGAAACAACTCTTTCTTCTTTTGAAGGTGACCAGAAAAAAATAAAGCAGCTGCAGAAAAAACTTGAAGATTCAATCGCTTCCGACAAAAATCTTCTTTCTGCCCAGGTTTCTATTCTTGATCCAAAAAAAGCAAAGTCGGCTCTGAACGATTCTATAAACCAGGCCGGATACGCTCTTTTGGGACAGTATTATCCGTATTTAAAAGATTTGATTTCCTATGCTTCTTCTATGAAAGCTTCGGGTGGAAATGCTAAAGAAAAAGAAGATGCCAATAAAAAAGCAGTTGAAAAGGCGAAAAAAGAAAGCAAACGCTTTGCCGGCCGTTACGTTTATTGGAAAAAAGACACGGTTCCGAAACTTCTTGTCGAAAAAGTTCATGGTTCTGGCAGCGGAATCGAACTTTTTGCCACAAATATTTCAAGCGATATGAATAAACGCGGCGAACCTTGGATTGTAAAGGGCAGCGTAAAGAAAAGTCAGTGTGTTCATAATGCTAATCTTACGGTTGACGCAAGAACAGGAACAAAAGCGCATCTTGTCGAAGCCGGATATTCTGGAAGCAACTTTCCTTTGAGTCTTGACTTGTCAAAAAAAGGCGCTTCGGACGTTATTCCAAAGTTTGAAGGAAAATCGAATGTCAGCGCATCTATTGTTGCGGATTCGGATTTTAGTTTTTCTGGAAATGCAAAGCTTAATATGAATCCTGCGGCTGTAACTGGCGGAGAACTTGGCTCAGAAACTGCAACGAGAATTTATACGACCGCGCTAAAATCAATCAAGTCTCTTAATCTTGGAGCAGGTTTTTCTTTTAGCGAAAAATCAGGCGTTGGTTTAAAACTGGATACGAATTTTGACACTCTTCTTGCAGATGCAATTTCCAGCGTTGCAAATGCCGAATTTGAGAATGTGAAAAAAGATGTGGCTGCAAAGTTGAATGAGCAGATTGCTTCTTCAGAAACTGCAAAAAAATATATTTCTCAGTTTGGCGATATTTCTGCAAAGCTTGACGGTCAGAAAAACAGTTTTGATTCTATTTCAAAACAGCTTAGTCAAAAACAGTCTGAACTTAAGAAAAAAACGGGCGATGCTGCAAAAAATAAGGCTTCTCAAGCCGCTTCAAATGCCGCAAGTTCTTTCTTAAAAGGGCTGAAAAAATAAAAATGCTAATATGCTGTTGATAACAGTTTGGTTTTGTGTTAGACTACAAAATCTAAACTTGTTTGTATATTATAAAGTCAAAAAGATTGGCTTTTTATAGGAGTTATCATGTCAGGACACAGTAAATGGGCAACCATTAAACATGCAAAAGGTATTGCAGATGCTAAACGCGGTAAACTGTTCACAAAATTCATTAAGGAAATTTCAATTGCCGCAAGAATGGGTGGTGGAGATCCAAACTCAAACCCACGTCTTCGTACTGTAATTATTAAGGCACGTGCAGCTAACATGCCTAAGGATAACATCGAACGTGCTATCAAAAAAGGTACTGGTGAAGACGGCGCAACATCTTACGAAGAACTTGTATACGAAGGATACGCTCCAGGCGGAGTTGCTGTTTTGGTTGAAGTTCTCACAGATAACCACAACCGTGCAGCCGCAGATGTTCGCAATATCTTTACAAAATCAGGCGGAAACCTCGGAACTTCTGGTTCTGTAAGCCGCATGTTCCAGCGCAAAGGTACAATCGAGCTTGATGCTGAAAAAGTAAATGAAGACGAAGTTATGGAAACTGCTCTCGAAGCTGGCGCAGACGACATTGTAAACGAAGATGGAGTTATTACTGTAACTACAGCTCCAGATGCATTCTCTGCTGTTGCAGATGCTCTTGCGGCAAAAGGGTTTGAAACACTTTCTGCTGACGTTGGCATGGTTCCTGATGCTTACACTGCTGTTGACAAGGATACTGCCGCAAAAGTTCAGAAACTTATCGACCGCCTTGAGGACAACGATGATGTTCAGAACGTTTACCACACAGCTGAATATCCAGAAGACTTTGAAATGGAGTAATCCTTAACTTTTTAATCAAAGTTTTGCAAAACCACGGGCTTTCCCGTGGTTTTTTTATGGCTTATGATTTTTGCTGTGTAAAAAATATTTTTCAGTGTGGTTTTATTTTGAAAAAGTTTGAAGAATTGCCTGGAACAAAAATTTTTGAAAAGACTGAAAGTTCTCCAGTTAAGGATTCTCCTAAAATCCGGCGTGTAATCGGTATTGATCCAGGCCTTGCAAATACTGGCTTTGGAATAGTTGATTTTTTTAACGGACGCTACAGAATGGTAAGCTACGGTTGCATTACGACAAAAAGCACGGACAGTCTTTCTCAAAGGCTTTTAAAAATTGCTTCAAGTTTACAGGCGGTGATTGATGAATTTAAGCCGACAGAAGCTTCGATGGAAGAGCTGTTTTTTGTAAAGAATATCACATCTGGAATTTCTGTTGCGGAGGCAAAAGGTGTTTGTACGCTGATTGTCGCGCAAAATTGTATTCCTCTGTCAGAATATAAACCGAATCAAATAAAGCAGGCTGTTACCGGGACTACAAAGTCAGACAAAAAACTTGTTGAAAAATATGTAAAAATTCTTCTTGGTCTGGAAACTGAGCCAAAGCCAGATCATGCGGCTGACGCTCTTGCAGGCGCAATAACACATCTTCATTACAATTTAAAAATTTGCTAGAATAAAACTATGTTCAACTCTATTACTGGAACAATTACTGGCAAATTTCCAAAACAGCTTTTTTTAGAAAAAAACGGCATTGAATGGGATATAAATATTCCGGATTCAAATCTTGATCTTTTGCCGCCTGTTGGCGTGGAAGCTAAAATATTTACGTGGATGCAGCATACAGATACTGTTTTTGCGCTTTTTGGTTTTGCAAACGAGAACGAGCGTTCTTTTTTTCTTGATTTGCTTAAAGTTGATGGCGTTGGTCCTAAGGGAGCGGTAAAAATTATGAGCAGCGCGCCTTCTTCAACTCTTATGGACACTCTTGAAAGCGGAGATGTCGCTCTTTTGGAAAAAATTCCTGGCATAGGAAAAAAAACTGCAGGAAAAATGATGCTCGCCTTAAAGGGAAAACTCTCATTTAACGAAGATTTGCAGACATTTACTGTTCCTAAGTCCAGCGCTTTTTCTGATGTTATTTCTTCGCTTGTGAGCATGGGATATGACAGAAAAACTGTTGAACAGAAGATTGCGGAGCTTTCTGCAAAACTTGAGCCAGACTTTGACGGAAAATCTCAAAAAGAAAAAGAAGATATGATTTTTAGAAAAATAATTGTGGAGCTTGCGTAGATTATGGACAGCATTGACAGCGAAACAGATTTTTCGGCAATTGTAAGAGCGGACTTAAAAGATGATGAAATTCAAGAGAATTCTTTGAGGCCTCAGTTTTTGTCAGATTTTCTTGGACAGGAATCTGTTAAAAAAAACCTTTTTACTTTTATTCAAGCGGCAAAACTTCGCGAAGAGCCGTTGGATCATCTTCTTTTAATCGGTCCTCCAGGTCTTGGAAAAACAACGCTCGCTCAAATTACAGCTCACGAGCTCGGCGTCGATTTTAAGGTTACGAGCGCCCCTGCTTTGGACAAACCTAAGGATTTGGCTGGAATCCTTTCAACTATAACTCCGCGGACTGTCTTCTTTATTGATGAAATTCATCGTTTAAAACCTGCGATTGAAGAAATGCTTTATATTGCAATGGAAGATTTTGAACTTGACTGGATTATTGGGCAGGGAGCGGCGGCAAGAACCGTCAGAATTCCGATTCCTCCTTTTACGCTTGTCGGCGCAACAACAAAGGCAGGCTCGGTTTCCAGTCCTTTAAGAAGCCGTTTTGGTTTTATTCCTAGATTTGAATTTTATACTCAAAAGGAGCTTTCTTCTATTATTCGTCGCAGCGCAGGAATTCTTGAAGTTTCTATTGATGATGATGCGGCTCTTCTTTTGGCAAAATGTTGCCGCGGAACACCTCGTGTTGCAAACCGTGTCTTGCGCCGTATGAGGGATTTTGCTCAGGTTGAAGGCCGGAATAAAATCACATTAAAAATTGTTGAGGAAGGTCTTAAGCGTCTGGAAATTGACTGCCTTGGACTTGAAAAATACGACCGGGAAATTCTTCTTTCAATAATTAAAAAATTTGGCGGAGGACCTGTTGGCGCAGAAACTCTTGCAATCAGCATTGGAGAAGCGCAGGACACTCTTGAAGATTATTATGAGCCGTATTTGATTCAATGCGGTCTTATTCAGCGGACTCCGCGCGGAAGAATTGTCACTTCAAAAGCCTATGAACATCTCGGCCTTGAAGTAAAAGACAATTCAAACGGGCAGGCTTCCTTATTTTGATATTGACACAAACTGGCTTTTTATTGGAGAAATATAAAAAATGAAACTTAGTGATTTTTATTTTGATTTGCCTGAAGAGCTTATTGCTCAAAAACCGTCTGGAATTCGCGGTCAGGACAAACTTATGCTTTTAAACCGCAAAACTGGCGAAGTTCAACATTTAAAAATGGAAAATTTGCCTGATTTAATTTCTCCAGACACATTGATGATTTTTAACAATTCCAAAGTTCGCCGAAGCCGCTGTTATGGAATAAAAATTAGCGAAAAAGAAGGACAGGGCGGACGTGAACAGGAATTTATGTTTTTAAACCAGATGACTCCGGACTTAAAAACCTGGCATACGATGGTAAAAGGCGCAAAAAAGGTAAAGACTGGAAACAAGTATTCATTTTTTGACGGAACTGTCGGAACTGTTATAGAAAATGAAGGTGACAAAGGCTCTGAATTCCGTACTGTAAAATTTGAAATTCCTCTTGATGACAACTGGTTTGAAAAGAACGGACATATTCCGCTTCCTCCATATATTCACCGCGAAGACGATGATACGGATTCTGAGCGTTATCAGACAATTTATGCCAAAGAAACAGGAAGCTCTGCTTGTCCGACAGCCGGGTTGCATTTTACTCAGGAAATGTTTGAAAAACTTGACGCAAAAAAAATCGAACGCTGTTTTGTAACCTTGCATGTCGGACTTGGAACCTTTCTTCCTGTCCGTTCAGAAAATATAGAAGAACACAAGATGCACAAGGAAGTCTATTCAATTCCTTTCGATGTTGCTGAAAAAATAAACCGTGCAAAAAAAGAAGGCCGCCCAATTCTTGCAGTAGGCACAACTTCTGTCCGAACCCTTGAATCGGCGGCAGACGAAAATGGTTTTGTAAAAGGCGGTTCTGGAGCAACAAGCATTTTTATGTATCCAGGATATAAGTTTAAGTGCGTGGATCAAATGTTTACGAATTTTCATACTCCAGAAAGCACTCTGATTATGCTTGTAAGCGCCTTTGCTGGCCGTGAAAATATTTTAAATGCCTACAAAAAAGCCGTAGATCAAAAGTACCGCTTTTTTTCTTACGGTGACTGCATGTTTATTAAGTAAGCTGTTCAAGCGAATATTTTACAAGATTTAAAAACTGCGCTCTTAAAATCGGAGGAACTTGCTTGTCCAGGCATGTTTCGTCGTAGATTTTTTTCGCCGCTTCTACAAATTCGAGAATTGTGTTTTCGCTCAAAGGAAGGCTGGCTCCCAAAAGCCTGTTTTCGAGCTCAAGGCTGCGCAGCGAAAAAGGTCCTGCAAATGCTATTTTGAGGTTTGCAATTTGATTTTTTACAGTGTCAGCAAGAAAAACAAAGGAAGCGGAATTTTCGGTTATGATGTGGGCAGGCCCAAGCCTTTTAAAAACAGCAACTTCCCAGTCTCCAAGCGGAAGTATTATTTTTGAAAGGACAAAATTTTCCGGAACTTCATTGAATTTTGTCATTGGCAGATAAATTGTTTCCGTTTCGCTTTTTAATTCAAGCTTTGCGTCAAGAGCGACAAGCGGAGCAAATAGCGTGTATCTGTAGTTTTTTGCGCAGATGTTTCCTGCAAGAGTTGCGATATTTCTAATGTTTGTGTTTGCAATTGACTTTACGGCTTCGTAAAAAACAGATGGAAGTTTTGCAGGATCGATTTCGAGAATTTGTGAAAGTGTAATTTCCGGACCAAACTCAAAAAATCGCTCGTGCTTTATTGAATAATTTAATTCGCGAATATTGCGGACGCAAAGAGAAATTTCCGGAAGTTTTTTGTCCTGTGTACAGCCGCTCATAAGCTGAATGTCTTTTATCGATTTTTTTTGATAAAAAATATCGTTCAGTGTCTTTGCGTAATAAATCTGCTTAGATTTTAACATTCTTTTTTCTTCCTTCGCGTTCGTGCCTGGCTGCGGTGGCATAAAGAATTCCGTTCATAAAAACTCCCTGTTCCGTGCATGCGCATTTATCTTCTGTAGTAAGTTCAATTAACTGCGATTTTGTCGGACGGTAATTGTCCTTTAAGAGCCTGTAAACCGAAAAATACTTGAATGAATTGCAATACCCGCACAAATTCATTCCGGCTTTAAAAAAACCTGTTTCAATGTCCTTATACTCTTTTGTTTTAGAAAAAGATTCAAGGGTTTCTATCGTGCAGTCTTTTACAATTCCAATGGGAATCAGACAGCTAGAAACCGGCTTGTCGTTAAGCAGAACTGTGCAAAAACCGCATTTTCCTGCCTCGCAGCCAGTTTTTACAGAAATCAGTTTTTGCTTTCTTAAGACGAACAGCAGTTTTTCGTCAGGATTTTCATCAAGAATGATTTTTTTTCCATTTATCGTTACAGGAATTTTCATTTTTATTTTAGCTCCGTAGTTTCTTCTGAATTTTTGTTTTCTTCAGCCTCTTTTTGTTTTTCCCAGTTTTCTTTCAAGCTTTTTGTGAGCTTAAAAACTGTATCTGTCTGAACCGGCATATTTGTAATTGTTTTTCCGACAGCCTGAGAAAGGGCAGAGGCATAAGCGGCAGGCAAAAGAGAGGCTGCGATATCGCCAAGTTGTTTTGGCTCATCGTTTGACTGCATAAATTGAATCGAAATTGAGGATACAGAAAGTTCATCGTCTTCAACCAGTTCTTTCAATCCTTCTTGAATTGAATTTTTGAGGGAAGTTTCGGCTGCGTGGGGATTTAAAATTTTTCCTGCATCGGCTATAAACCAAATTCCGCGCAGTTGAGGCGAATAAGAAGCTGAATCAAGCTCAATTTCGGCAATCATTGCTGCAAAACTTGTGGAAGAAAATGGATACCCGCTGAACGTTTCTAAATCCCAGCTTTTTCTAGGATTTACAGAAAAACTTTTTTTTATTGTTACCGGAAATTCTTCGTCTGTTGTTTTTGAAAGCTTTCGAGCTAAGGCTTCGCAGGCTTTTTTTATAAGAACAGAATTGATTGAAATTGAAGCGTTTGTCGTCTGTGGATTTTCTGGTTCTGAGTCAATGCTGTAATTTGTGTTCAAAAAAATATTTTCGGCAGGAAGTCCAGTGATTTCGGAAGCAGTTTTTTGCCAGATTTGCCATGCGTTTTTTGAACTTGGCATTCCGCGGATATAAAGTTTTTGGTCTTTTGTGTAGGAAAGTTCAATATTCAGATTTTTTTTTATAAAATTTGAACCGAGGTAGGCAGTTCCTTCGTAAGCGCAGGCAAGCCCGATTCCTCGCAAAGGCGGTGCGTAAGGAGAAGCGTTGTCGTGATCAAACCTGTGAATGTCTTCCATTTTATAAGCCGCATTTTTCCGCAGAAAAGTTCCTGTCCTGCAAATGGCTTCGAGAACTTCTTTTGATTTTCCTGTTTCGAGAATGATTTTTGAGCGGTTGTGTCTGTCTTCGATTTTTAGATTTAAAATACGCAGTTCAAGAGGGTCAATTCCTGTTTCGCGGGAAATTTTATTCATCTGATTTTCCACGGCATAAAACGCTTTTGAAGCGATTATCGAAAAATCAATTGATGATGGAATTGAGTGGCTCTTGTAAATGTTTGATGTAATTTTTATATTTGGACATTTGTATACTCCGATTGCGGCGATTGCAAGTCTGTCTGCAATTTCCTGTGCAAAAGGATTATAAGCTCCTGCATTCACATGGATTAAAATGTCCATAGATTTTATGAGCCCGCTTTTTGCAACGGCGGTTTTATGCCTGATTTTTACGGATGATGTATTTTCTGCAAAAAATTGCTGCTCGGTTCTTGTAAATTCAAGTTTTATTGGCTTCTTGAGTTTTAGGCAGGCGAGGGCACACTGACAGCAAATTAATGTGTTTAGCCAAATTATGTCCGTTGTCTTTGAAAGAATTTTTGTTCTTGTTATATAGATATTCTCTTCTGGAAAACCTGTAATATCGGAAAGATTTTTTCTTAAATTGCTAATCCAAAGGTTTGGAGAAAAAACATAGAGATTTTGGCTTTTTATGTAGCAGAAAGCTCCGTTTGTTTCGGTGAAATTTTGAAAATTTATGTCGGATTCCCATTCTTCTTCAATCAGAGAGTCTTCTTCTTGAAGCTCGTAGTCTTGGCCGTATTTGACTTCTCGTTGTGCAAGAATGTTTGAATTTTCATTTTTTTCTTCATAGTAAAAATGCTCGTCAATGTTCATTTTAATGTTTTTGCTCAGAAGCCGCACATTTTTTTTGTTTGGGCCGGTAATTATTCCTATTGCCTGCCCTGCGTAGTCAATATCTTTTTCGCAAAAAACCGGAATATTTGTTCCTGAAATTTTTATATTTTTTTTGAACGGAAGATCTTCGCAACCATAAAAATTATAGCCTTCTGGCAGTTCTTCCGTCAGAATTTTTATGATTCGTCCTTTTGGAACAGGACTGCGCACGACAGAAGCATAGAGCATATCATCTTCAAAAATGTCCGAATAAAATTCGTCTGAAAAGATGAGTGTGTTTTTTTGAGGAATTTTTCTTTTAGTGCACATGGAACTTTTCTCCGGCAGATTTTACTGTTTTTATGACATAATCTGCCATTTCTTCGCTCATATCAGGCCAAAGCGGCAGTGTAATCGTGTTTTTGTAATGGCGCTCAGCATTTGGAAAATTTTCTGCTTTAAAGTCGGGATATTTTTTTTGCCAGTACGAAAAATGGAAGATTGGAATAAAGTGCATTGAAATTCCAAGTCCGTTTTGCTGAAGTTCTTTTGCAAATACATTTCTTGTGCAGTTTAATTTTGAAGGATTTATTTGAATAAGATAAAGATGCCAGGCGTTTCCTTCTCTGTCCGGAGGCAAAGTCAAAAAATCACAGCCTGCAAAAGCTTTATTGTATTTTTCGACGATTTTTTTTCTTTTGAATTCGAACAATTCTGCTTTTTTTAGTTGAACCCGGCCGATTGCGCTTAAAATATCTGGAAGATTTGCCTTAAATCCTGGAGCGATAATGTCGTATTCCCAGGAAGCTTTGTCGCTTGTGTATCGATCCCATGCATCTCTGTCCATTCCGTGAAGCCTCATCTGGCACATTCTTTTTGCAAGAAAATCGCTGTCTGTCGTAATCATTCCGCCTTCGCCAGTGGTGATTGTCTTTGTCGCATAAAAAGAAAATATTCCTACATCGCCTAATGTTCCTGCGTAACCGTCTTTTGTTTTGCTTGGAAATGAATGGGCGCAGTCTTCAATGACGAAGATTTTGTTTTTTTGAGTTGAATAATCTTTTGCAATGGCGCAGATTTCTTTCATGCTGCACAAATTCCCTGCAATGTGAACTGGAACAATTGCCGCAACAGTTTCGATTTTTCCGTCTTTTTTGAGTTTTTCCAGAACAGACCTGATTGAATCCGGCGAGATTGAATATGAATTTTCTTCAATATCTGCAAAATGAACGTCCCCATTCAGATGAACTGCGCTGGCGGCGGTCGAAACAAAGGTGTAGGGCGTTGTAATTACAGCTCTTCCGCTTTTTACTCCGCATGCTTCCATGGCAAGAATCATTCCGTTTGTATTTGAATTGACCGCAAGAGCGTGTTTGCATCCTAAAAAATCAGCAAACTCTTTTTCAAAGTCGTGAGTTGTTTTTCCTGTCGTAAGCCAGCCTGAATCAATAACGCTGCAAACAGCATCTTTTTCTTCCTTCGAAAATGAAGGCTTAAAAAACGGAACTTTTAATTCTGACATACACACCTGCCGTAATTTTTATAGATAACCTAAAGTAGTTTTTGTCGTTTTGTAATATTCGTCAAGGCTTGGAACGTATTCTCTGAGGTATTTTAGAAGAATTTCTCTGTTTCTGAACGCTTCTGTATTTTTGGGACTGAAAAAGCAGACAGGTTTAAGTTTTTCGAGAAGCTGATCGAGTTTTTTATCTCCAAACTCCAAATTTTTAAGCTCAAGGAGCTTTTCATATTCGGTTTTTTGAGGATTTTCTTCTTCTAGCCACAATGGCTCAAAAGTTCTTTCGCCTTCGCGCGGACCGATTATTTTAATTTCAATGTCGCGTCCCGGTTCAAGTCCCGAAAATTTAATTATTTGTTCTGCCAGATCGTAAATTTTTATAGGCTCTCCCATGTCCAGAAGATAAGATTTTCCGTTTTCTCCGATTCCTCCTGTTTCGAGAACCAAAGAGCATGCTTCGGGAATTGTCATAAAATAGCGTTCCATATTTTTGTCCGTGACTGTTACAGGTCCTCCAGATTTTATCTGTTCCTGAAATAAAGGCAGAATTGAGCCTCTTGAGCCGAGCACGTTTCCGAATCGGACAAACATAAATTTTTGTGAAGAATTTGCTTTTTTTGAATATTGAAGAATGAGTTTTTCGCAGAGCATTTTTCCTGCTCCATAAACGCTCACTGGATTGACGGCCTTGTCTGTCGAAATAAGCACAAAACGCTGGACATTGTTTTTTAACGCCGCATCCAAAAGATTTTTAGTTCCAAAAACGTTGTTTTCGATGGAAGCAACTGGATTTTCTTCCATCATCGGAACATGCTTATAAGCCGCGCAATGAAAAATCACGTCTGCCCGAGTGTTTTTTATTATGTAGTCTACGTATTCACGGTCTTTCATGTCGCCGATAATCGGAACTACGGTTGCTTTTTCTCCGACTCCTTCCTGCTGCAAGACATGAAGTTCTCTGTAAATCTGTACAATTGAATTTTCTCCGTGTCCAAAAAGATAGAGCCGTTCTGCGCCGCCAGAAAGAAGCTGTCTTGCAAGTTCTGAACCTATTGAGCCGCCTGCTCCTGTAATAAAAACTCTTTTTCCGCGAAGGTATTTTAAACTTTGATGAAGCGGAATTATGACAGGCGTCCGGCCCAAAATATCAAGAGGATCTATTTCTCTTGTCTGTACAAAATGCGCCTTGCCGTCGATAATCTGGCTTACACTCGGAAGAATTCTGATGTGGGCAAAACCGCCCTTTTTTAAAGCTTCGTAAATTTCACGTATCTTTTCTGTCGGCGCGCTTGGAATCGCAATTATTGCTTCATCCAAGGGGCCGCATTTTACAAGGCTTGCAACTTCTGCAATTGAACCCAATACAGGAATTCCTTCAATTGAAGTTCCAATTAGTTTTTTTTCATCATCTAAAAATGCCGCTACCGAACCAAATACTTTTTTACGCATCAAATCGCGGGCAATCATCTGTCCTGCAAAACCCGCGCCAATAATGTAAATTTTAGAATCAACTTTCTGCAGCATAGAATGATTTTATCATTAACAGCGCAGATTTACAATTAGACAAAAATATTCAGATCGAAGCATGTTTTTTTCAATTGGTTCGCATAGATTTTAAATTTCTTTACAAATACAAAATGTAGATTTAGACTAATCTTTGTAGGATAAAAGTTCGCCTTTTTGACGAGCCTTATGTCAAATTCAAAAAAGTGTTGTTAAAGAAGTTTTTACGGCAATTTCGGACAACAACCAATAACCGCAGTAAATTTAATTTTTTTAACAGCCTTTAAATCAGTTTGTAGATTGTTTATCTGGAGGTATTTTTATGATAACTTTCTTTGCTGCGCTGGTGATTTTGATTGTAGGTTACATGATCTATGGCAAAATCGTGGAAAAAATCTTTGCACCAAACGACCATGCAACTCCTGCTGTTGCTAATCCTGACGGTGTTGATTATGTTCCTATCTCTACTGGAAAGGCTTTTTTAATTCAGCTTTTGAATATTGCCGGCCTTGGTCCTATTTTTGGTGCGATTTCTGGAGCCATGTGGGGACCTAGTGTTTACATTTGGATTGTCTGCGGTACTCTTTTAGCTGGAGCTGTCCATGACTTTATGTCCGGTATGCTTTCTGAAAGAAACGATGGTGCTTCTATTTCTGAAGTTACTGGAAAATATCTTGGCCCTGTAATGCACAATGTGATGCGTGTATTCTCAGTTGTTCTTCTTGTAATGGTAGGTGTTGTATTTATGGTAGGACCTGCTGGTCTTCTTGCCCGCCTTACTCCTGAATGGCTTGATATAAAGGTTTGGACTGTAATAATTCTTATTTATTATTTCCTGGCAACACTTCTTCCAATCGATAAGATTATCGGACGTATTTATCCTTTGTTTGGAATTCTGCTTATTTTAATGGCAATTGGTATTGCAATCGGAACAATTATTCATTCTGGTGAGCGTCCAATGATGGAGCTTACATTGAAGAATCTTTATCCTGGAACGATGGACAGCGCGACCGGAAAAATCACCGGAGTGCGCCCGATTTGGCCTCTTATGTTCATCACGGTTGCTTGCGGCGCGATTTCTGGTTTTCATGCGACCCAGTCTCCGATTGTTTCACGCTGCATAAAAAGCGAACGCGAAGGACGCAAGATTTTCTACGGTGCAATGGTTGCTGAAGGTATTATTGCCTTGATTTGGGCTTCTGCCGCAGTTGCATTCTTCTGGAATAAAGACGGCGCAGGAACTGGACTTTCTGCTTTGAAAGCTATTGGAGGCGGAAACTCAAATTCTGTTTATGACATGTGTGTTGCTCTTCTTGGAAAATTCGGTGGGCCAATCGCATTGCTTGGTGTAATTGTTTGCCCTATTACTTCAGGCGATACAGCTTTCCGCGGTGCCAGAATGACAATTTTTGACTGGTTTAAGCTTGACGAGAAAAAAATCCGCGTTCGTCTTTCTGTTGCAATTCCTCTTCTTTTGATCGGCTATGGAATTTCATTTATCAACTACAATGTTGTATGGAGATACTTCTCTTGGTCTAACCAGACTCTGGCTATGATTGTTCTTTGGGCAGCTTCTGTTTACCTTGCAACAAACTACGGTCCAAATCCAAACCGTTGCTGGATTACTGCTGTTCCTGCGGCATTTATGTCTGCTGTAAGTATTACTTACCTGCTTTATGCTCCAGAATGTTTTAACCTTGGAGCTCATGGTGCAACAGGTCTCACAGTTTCTTATGTTGGCGGTGTTGCTGTTGCTTGTGTTTTTCTTGCAATATTCCTGTTTACTGCTTACAGAAATCCTGCAAAAAGTCTTGAAAGGCAGCAAAAAGTAGACATTAGCCGTAAAGGTGAGCATTAAACTGAAAGAGTTTTTTTTAAATTAGATTTTTTAGAAAATATTATGGAGCTGGCCGGCTGTAATAAATATTTCAGTCTGGATTTTTAGGTTGCCCTGTGTGTTCTTTTTAATAGAATGTGCAGGGCTTTTTTTTTTTGAAAGTTTTATATACGTTTTTATTTTTTTGCTAGCCCGGATCGCCACGGAAAGACCGGACGAGCGTAGCGAGGAGGACTTGCAGTAAGAGCCGGATAAGACAGAAAATGTGCTCCGATCATTTACTTTGAAAGAAATTAAGTTTAGAGGTAAAAATCAAGAGGTAAAAATCAACTAGACTAAAAAAAAAGAATTTGATAATATGTAAAGACTGTTTAGCTTCCCTCTAGGCAGTACATAACTTTGAAAATCAAGTAACAGTTTCTGCGCGGCTAGTGGAAATTTACACTTGATGATTTTTCAGGAGCATTAAAATGGCTACAAAAAAAGGTCCTCGTTTTAAGGAATGTAGAAGACTTGGTGTAAACGTATGCGGACACCCAAAGGCTATGGAAAGAGCAGGGGCGCCGGCTTTTAAGAAATCAAAGAAAACTTCTGACTACGGTCTTCACTTGATCGAAAAACAGAAAGTAAAGGCTTATTATGGTATTCTTGAACGCCAGCTTCGCCGTTACTTTGAATTGGCAACAAAATCATCAGAAATGACTGGTGTCGCTTTGCTTGTTTCTCTTGAAACACGCCTTGATAACCTTGTTTACCGTCTTGGATTTGCTAGTTCAATCCGCATGGCTCGCCAGATGGTTTCTCATCGCCACATTGAAGTAGACGGAGTAAAAATCAATATTCCATCATACTCTGTAAAAGTTGGACAGGTTATTTCTTTGGTTGAAAAAGCGCAGAAGAGCGAACAGTTCAAAAAATCATGGCTTTCAGATACAAAGGCAAAATTTGACTATCTTGAACGCGATGAAGAGAAGTTCTCTGGAAAACTTACCCGTCTTCCGCTCCGTGCAGAAATCCCTGTACAGATTAATGAACAGATGGTAGTTGAATACTACTCAAAGTAGTTTAACCGGCTGCTTTTTAAGACCGTCAGTTTTTTGCTGGCGGTTTTTTTATGTCTTATAAATTTTTTTTCTTGATTTTGATTCTAAAATAATTCTAAAAAACTAAACATTGAATTTTTCTTTTCCGATATTTATAAAGAGATGAAAAAAAAATTACTTTTTGGTTTTGCATTTTTATTTTTTCTTCCGGCGATTTATTCTAAAAACATCAATTTTCAGGTGGTTCAGAATAATCCTGGGTTTGATACGGTTTTTGCCGTGTCGGATCTTTTTGAACAGGCTTTGTCCGATTTTTTCTTTGAATCAGGACATATCGTTTCTAATTCGCCTATTTTTATAAAAGAAGACTCCCAGTCGGATTCGGCTGAGCTGACAAGGGCTCTTGCCGACACTTTGCTTGGCGGGATGGATGTCCTTGTCAGGCTTGAAATAAAATATGATGAAAAAACTGCAAACAGTGCCAGTGCCCTTTTACCAAATTCTGTAAAAAGTGTAAGCTGGCAAAATTATAATCCAAAAACAGGAAAAGTTATTTCTGACGGAAGTATTTTTCCTGAAAAAGTTGAGGCGTCTAATAACAACGAGGCGGAACTTTACAAATTTGCAAGTTCTGTTGCGGCTAAAGTTAGCTCAACATTAAAGAGTTTAAAATAAAGGGGACGGATATGAAGAAAATTCTTTCATTGGTATTTGCTGTATTTACTGTAGCAACGATTTTTGCGGCGGCTCGGCCTTCTGTTGACGGAAGAGCAGTTGTCTGCGAAGAAGGTGAAATGCCGAAAGGTTTATTTGCAAAAACTATAGGCTATTTGCCTGGCGACAGCGTAACTGTGACAAATCCTGCTAACGGTACGGCTGTTGACGTCCTTGTTTTGGGCTCTATTGATTCTGGAGAGGGCATTGCAATTTTGCTTTCTGCAGAAGCTGCAGAAAAACTTTTGATAAAAAAAGACTCGAATGTTCAGGTAAAGATTACCAGACGCACTGGAAGTATTGACGAAAGCGTTTCTGGAACTGCTGTTTTGACGGAAGAAAGTGAAGAAAATATTTCTGAGCCGGAATTTGAGCAAAATATTACAGAACCTGAAAAAAATCAGGATGAAGTGGAATTTAAAGAAGCTGAAACTCCTGTTGAAGAAAACAAAATTTCGGAGCCTAATTCTGAGCTTGAGGAATGTGAAACTCCTGTCGAAGATACGGAAACTGTAGAGTCAGAAAATATTGAGCCTAAATCTGAAGGTCTGGATGAAAAAACGGAAGAAATTGAAAATGAAAATTCTGAAGTTTTTGATGCCGATTCTTTTGATGAAGAACTGGAAGTTCAGACGGACGGACAGGAAGAAGAGCTTTCTGAAACAGAAAATGAAGGTGCAGAAATTTCTTCAGAAGAAGATAATTCTGAAAAAATTGACGCTCCTGCTCCGGAAGCGCAGGAAGAAACAAAAGCTGAAATTGTTGACGAAAAAGAGCCGGAAAATTTGGAGGCTGGAGAAAATTCTGCTGATTCCGAAAGTTTTTCTGAAGATATTGAGAATGCGGAAGCTGAAACTACTGGCAATGCAGCAGAAGAAAAAGAGCAGCCTGAGCATTTTGAATCTGAAACTCTTGCAGAAGTTAATGGCACGGAACCTTCCGAAAATGTTTCTGCTATAGAAAACGCCGAAGAAGGAAATGCAGCGGCAGAAGAATATGCTCCGATAGTTCTTGCTCCTTCTGCTCTTAATCCACCGGAAGCAGAAAATATTGAAGAAGAATCTGTAAATGAGCCTCAGAAAGAAGTCTTTGTTCCTGAACAGGCAGATGAAAATATTGAAATGGAGTCTGTGGTGGAAGAAAATACCGAAGGCTCTAGCTTTGAAAGTTTTGTAACGACAGATGCTGAGCTTAAAAAGGGAATGTACTATCTTCAGATTGCAACCCTTTCTAACGAAGAAAATGTTGTAAACCTTACAGAAAAATATGGTAAAAAATATCCGCTTGCTTTGATTAAGCAGAAGAATATAAATGCTTATAGAGTCCTTGTTGGACCTCTTAATGCAGATGAATATGGTATGATCAAAGAGCGTTTTGAATCTTACGGATTTAAGGATGCTTTCCTTAGAAGAATAAAATAGAAATTTAAAGAAATATGCTACGCCGGGGTGGAGGGACGCGAAGTGTTTTGCAGATGCTATAAAAATAGCAGCTGCAAAATGCAGCGACAGCGGAATCCCGGAACACCGTTAGAGCGCAAAAATCCGTCCAGAATACAAAAAGCACTTCAGAAAAATGTCTCCTGAAGCGCTTTTTTTTGTTAAAGCCGAAAAATTACAGCGTTAAGAATGCTTTGTAAGCCTCGTATGCCTGCTCGATGTCGAATCTGCTTGTAATTTCCCAAGGTGCGTGCATGCTCAAAACGCTTACTCCTGCATCCAAAACGTTCATTCCGTATTTTGCCGCAAGGTATGCGATTGTTCCGCCGCCGCCCTGATCGACTTTTCCAAGTTCTGCCATCTGGTATTTTACTGAATTTTCGTCAAGAACTTTTCTTAAGGCTGCGATAAATTCTGGATTAGCGTCGCTTGCTCCGCTTTTTCCGCGGCTTCCTGTGTATTTGTTGAACACAATTCCGCCTCCGAGAAATGATGCGTTGTTTTTATCAAAAAGATCGGCATTCATTGGATCATAGGCTGCGTTTACATCGCTTGAAAGCATTGAACAGTTTGCAAGGCAACGGCGGACTGTTAATTCGCTGAAACCGTTTTCTGTGCGCGCGATCAGTTCTGCAACGGCGTTTTCAAAAAAGTGGCTTGCCATTCCTGTTGCGCCGACACTGCCGATTTCTTCTTTGTCGACGCAAAGACAGCAAAGTGTTTTTTTGCCTGCTTTTGAGTCGAAAAGTGCCTGAGCCGAAGTAAATGCGCATGAGCGGTCGTCCTGTCCATAAGCTAAGATTAAGCTTTTGTCGAGTCCGAGGTCGCGTGCTTTTCCTGCAGGAACCACCTCAAGTTCTGCTGAGCCAAAATCTTCTTCTTCGATTCCATATTTTTCTTTTAGAAGTTTTAGAATGTTTTTTTTGGCAGATTCTTTTTCTTTTGAGTCTTTTGCTGGTTTTTCTGAGCCGACAATCAGGTCAAGGTTTTCGCCAGGAATAAAATCTGAGGCGGTTTCTTTCATTTGTTTTTGTGCAAGATGCGGGAGAATATCGCTTATTACGAAAACCGGTTCAGACTCGTCTTCTCCAAGACAGACATTTACTGTTTTTCCGTCTTTTGTGCAGATAACTCCGTGGAGGGCTAGCGGCATTGTTACCCATTGATATTTTTTTATTCCGCCGTAATAGTGGGTGTTTAAGTAAACTAAAAAATCTTTTTCGTAGAGCGGGTTTTGCTTTATGTCAAGACGAGGTGAATCGATGTGCGCTCCCAAGACGTTCAAGCCTTTTTCTAGTGAATCGGTTCCTAGCTCAAAAAGGGCAACAGCTTTATTCATTTTTTTTATATAAACCTTGTCGCCTGGTTTTACGCTAGAAAGCGAGTCTAAGTCTTTATAGCCATTTTTTTCGGCGAGTTCGATTATTTGTTTTGCACATTCACGCTCTGTTTTTCCATTGTTCAGAAAGTTTTTGTAATTATTGATTAAATTTGTCATTTTTTTATTCTCCCATAAAAAACAAGTTTGCAAATTAAAAAATAAAAACCACGAAAAAATCCGTGGCTTTTATAAAAGTGGAGATGGGGGGAATTGAACCCCCGTCCGAAAGTGTAATCCAAATACATCTACATGTTTAGTTATGCGAATTGGTTGTCAGGAAACACTTGGCAGCATAACAAGCATTGTCTCCGTATTCAGCCTAAAAAGTCCCACAAATCCGGCTGAAATGATTTATGGCAAGTCCCTGTTTGTAACAGAACGTCTTAAAGTTAGGAACAGCGCCCTAAGCGTTCCGGCTAACGCAGACTAAGCAGCGAGAGCTTCTGCAGAAGAAGCTTCAACAACTTCTTCTTCTTTTCTTGCGAAAATTGCAGTTATTTTTTTTGTCAGTTTGGGGAACCTTCACTCCCACATGCAGTAAGTGCATTATTCACAGTCGTCGAAACCGGTGCACCCCCATTTTTCTCTATGAAAATATAGTAAATTTAAATAAAAGCGTCAATCCAAATACTGTAAATTGACACTTTTATTTTGTCTAGGCAGTTACTTTAGAACCAATTAAAAGTGTTTCTGGAGAAGGAAGTTTTCCTGAAAGAACAATATCCTTTGTAACGGTAAATTTCTTCTTTCCCTTGATGCTTGGAGCTTCGTACATAAGATCCATTAAAAGTTTTTCACAGATTGAACGAAGTCCTCGCGCCCCGGTTTTTTGTTTGATCGCAATATCTGCAATTTCTTCAAGCGCGTCTGGAGTAAACTCAAGATCCAAGTCGTCAAATGCAAAACTTGCCTTAAGCTGTTTTATAATGGAATTCTTTGGTTCTGTAAGAATTCGGGTTAAGTCTGTCTTTGTAAGCTCCTTGAGAGCCACAGTAATTGGCATACGGCCGATAATTTCCGGAATAAGACCGAACTTTACAAGGTCGTCAGGTGTGCACTGATTTAGAAGCTCCATTTTCTGGGCTTCGTCCATGGTTCCAACGTTTCCGCCAAATCCCATTGTTTTTCCAGCAATGCGCTGTTCAATAATTTTATCGATACCAACGAATGCTCCTCCAAGAATAAAGAGGATGTTCGTCGTGTCTATTTCAATCATTTCCTGGTTCGGATGTTTGCGTCCGCCTTGAGGGGGTACTGACGCAACTGTTCCTTCTATGATTTTAAGCAGAGCCTGCTGTACGCCTTCTCCGCTTACATCGCGGGTTATAGAAGTGTTTTCGCTTTTTCTGCCGATTTTGTCGATTTCGTCAATAAAAATGATTCCGCGTTCTGCGGCCTGAACATTTCCGTCTGCGGCGTTAATCAGTTTAAGAAGAACATTTTCTACGTCTTCGCCGACATAGCCGGCTTCAGTAAGCGTTGTTGCGTCTGCAATTGCAAAAGGAACGTTCAATTTTTGAGCCAGTGTTTTTGCAAGAAGGGTTTTTCCGCTTCCTGTTGGTCCGATAAGAAGAACGTTTGATTTTTCGATTTTTACTTTGTCTTCACCGTCAGCTTCAAAATCCGGGAGCGAGCCTGCTTTTTGAGCCGCCATTCTCTTATAGTGATTGTAAACTGCGACTGAAAGAACTTTTTTTGCATAATCCTGGCCTACAACGTACTGATCGAGATATTCTTTGAATTCTTTTGGGGAAGAAACATCGCTTAAGTTAATCGGAGTAAGGCTGCTTTCGTTTTCTAGTCCGATAAGATACTGTTCGCAGGCCTCTACACATTGAGAACAAATGCGAAGCTCGTTGTTTGGGCCGCCAGCAACCAGAGGTCTTTTTTCTCCGCCTGGTCTTCCGCAAAATGAACAGCGGTTGTTTTCGTTATGAAATCCTAACATTATTTTGCCTCTTTATCTGATGAAACTCTTTTTGGCATTACCTTGTCAACAATGCCGTATTCCTTTGCTTCTGTAGCAGTCATGTAGAAGTCGCGCTCAATGTCTTTTGCAACCTGTTCGTAAGATTTTCCTGTTTTTTCGGCAAGAAATTCAATTGAAAGTCTTTTGATTCTTAAAAGTTCTTTTGCCTGAACAGTGATGTCGCTTTCCTGACCGCGGACTCCACCTGAAGGCTGGTGAATCATAATGCGGCTTGAAGGAAGAGAAAATCTTTTGCCTATTGTTCCGCCGGCAAGAATAAGAGCGCCCATTGAGCAAGCCTGACCGATGCAGATTGTCTGAATGTCGCATTTTACGTATTGCATTGTGTCGTAAATTGCAAGTCCTGCTGTAACACTTCCGCCTGGAGAATTGATGTACATGCTTATGTCTTTGTCCGGATTTTCTGATTCAAGGAAGAGAATTTGCGCTACAATCAAATCTGCCGTAACATCGTTTATTTCGCCATCAACAAAGATGATTCTGTCTTTTAAAAGTCTTGAAAAAATATCGTAAGCGCGTTCTCCGTTTCCGCTTCTTTCGATTACCTGTGGTACTAAATTATTCATTGTTTCGTTCATGTTTGTTGCTCCGAGCTGATATGATTTTTTTTAGATATTTTAAATATAACAAAAAAAATCTAGAAGTCCAAAAAAAAACGGAATGTAAACAAGATTTTTTTTGTCACATTCCGTTCACATTTAAACTTTTATAAAATTAGTTTGCCTTGAAAAGGTCTGCAAATGAAGTTTTGTCGCCTTTTGCAACCTTAATCTGTGCAAAAATATCATCGTAAAGTTTCTGTTCCTTTACATCGTCGATGAACCATTCTTTTGCACGTGGGTCAGCGTAGTGCTTTTTAACGTCTTCGACTGAAACACCGTTTGAATCTGCAAGCTTCTGGTATGCTTCTTCAACTTCTTCTGGAGTTACAGAAATATTTTTTGATTTAAGAAGTGAATCTACGATGATTCTGCTTTTTAGCATTTTTTCTGCATCTCCAGTCCACTGTGCGAGCATATCTTCTTTTTTCTGGCCAGAGGCTACAACCATTCTTTCGAGGTCTTCTGGAGTTGTCTGGAACTGCTGCGCCATCTGTCCCCAGCGGCCGTTAAGTTCTGCCTGGAGCATGCTTGCGGGAATTTCGATTGGATTTTTTTCGATAAGCTGCTCGAGAAGAGAATTTACTTTGATTTCTTTGATTTTTCTGTCTTTTGCAACGTTGAGATTTTTGAGAATGTCAGCCTTCAAGTCTGCAAGGGTTTTGTATTTGTCGCTTACGTCCTGTGCAAGATCATCGTCGAGTGCAGGAAGGTTGCGAACTTTAATCTGCTTTACAGTTACGCTATATTTTTTTGTATTTCCGGCAAGGTTTTTGTCAGCGTCTGTTTTTGCATATTTTTTTGTGATTTCTTTAGTTTCGTTTGTTTTCATTCCGATGATGTCATCATCGATTTTATAAACGTTTTCTGCTGTTCCAAGAGTGAATGTAAAACCTTCGCGTTTTGTTCCTTCTACAGTTTTTCCGTCTTCGCCGATCTCTTCAATGTCGATTGTAACGATATTGTCTTTTTCTGCTTTTTCGTCTTCTTTTTTGTCGATTACCGCAGCGTTTCTTTCCTGAATTCCTTTGAGCTCTTCCTCAACTTCTGCATCGCCTACAGAAACTTGAGGCTCTTTTACAGAAATCCCGTTGAAGTCTTTTACTTCTACAGAAGGAAATACATCGTAAGTTACAGTGAAAGTGAAGTCTTTTGCAGTGTCAAATGCCGGCATTTCGTCCATTTTTGGCTGCGCATAAGGAAGAGGGCGTCTTGAAAGATCTTTTTCGTCCTGAAAAATTTCGTTCAATACGCTGTCGATGAGATCGCCTGCCGCTTCCATTTTGATCTGTTCGCCGTATTTACGTTCAAGAACTGATGCAGGTACGTGACCTTTACGGAATCCTGGAATCTGAACTTGTTTTACATATTTTCCGAGTGTTGTTTTATAACCGTTTGCTACGTCTTCTTTTGCAACTGTTACTGTTAATTTTGCTGCCGAATGTTCAAGCTTTGTGATTTCTTTTGTGAATTTCACTTTTTGGCCCCTTGAAATAAAATGATTGGAACCTCTAAAAAAATAGAGATGCCGTAATAAAAAAAAGCGATTCAGATGAAATCCAAATCGCTTTGCATAGAGCGGGAAACGGGAGTCGGACCCGCGACATCCACCTTGGCAAGGTGGCGCACTACCACTGTGCTATTCCCGCAAAAATAATTTGCATCTGTTTATAATCTGTTTTACAACAGTTGTGCAATAGAGCGGGAAACGGGAGTCGGACCCGCGACATCCACCTTGGCAAGGTGGCGCACTACCACTGTGCTATTCCCGCAAAAATGTTTTTGCTGAAATGCTGATTAACTTTTATTTAAGAAAAGTTGCAATCAACGTGATAGAAAATATATCAGTTTGAAAAAAAAATGTCAATTTGTTTATTTGGAAAATTTAATTTTTTTGCGATTTTTTAAAATTTACGCCGGATGCGCCGCCCTTTAGTTGCAAAACTCTGGTTTTGCAATGAGCGTTAGCGAAGGCAGAGCAGCCGGTTAAGGAAAATACGGAACGCCGGCGGAAAACTTTTTTTTGAAAAAAAATGCCGTCCCGAATTTTTATAATCTTATGGCGAAAATAATACATTTTGACTTTGGTTTGTTGTTTTTATCGTTTTTGTCTGATATTATAGTTAGAAATGAAAAGTAGAATTTTATCACCTTCGTTGCTTTCTGCGGATTTTTCTAATCTTGCGGAGGCCTTGAAACTTTGTGAGGAAAAAAAATCGGGTGCGGTTCATATTGATGTTATGGACGGACATTTTGTTCCTCAGATTACTTACGGACAGCCAGTTATAAAATCTGTAAGAAAACTTACATCTTTGCCGTTTGATGTTCATCTTATGGTTGAGCGTCCTGAGGAAATGGTTGACACCTTTGCGCAGGCTGGGGCTGACTGGATTACTTTTCATCAGGAAGCGACTGTGCATATAGACAGGCTTGTTTCTCATATTCATTCGCTTGGAAAAAAGGCTGGAGTTTCTATTGTTCCGTCGACTCCTGTAAGCGCAATAAAGGAAATTCTTCCGGAAGTTGACCTTGTTCTTGTAATGACGGTTAATCCTGGCTTCGGCGGGCAGAAACTGATTCCCTATTGTGTTGGAAAAATTGCGGAGCTTGATTTAATAAGAAAGGAAAAAAATTACAATTATTTGATTTCGGTTGACGGCGGAATAAACAACGAAACTTTGCCTTCTGTGCTTGACGCTGGTGTTGATGTGGTTGTTTCGGGCTCTGCCTTTTTTAACGGCTCGTTTAAGTGGGAGGCGTAAATGCTTGCGCGGACTTTTTGTGGACAAGATCGGAACGGCTTAAAACGGTTTTTTGTTTTTTTTGCGGCTGCTTTTTTTGCGGCAGGAAGCATTTTTTGTCAGAAATATTCTGCGGAGCAAGAGCAGGGCTTTGAGGCTTTTAGAAAAAATGACTGGGCTTCTGCGATGTTTTTTCTGCGGAAGGCTGGAAGTTTGCCTGAAGGTTTTGACGAAGAGACTCTGTATCTTTTGGTGATGAGCGAAATCAATGCCTGCGAATATTCTGACGCGCTTTCTGACGTAAACGTTTTTTTGCAGTCTTTTGATAAAAGTCAGTATCTCCCGTATATGCATTTTCAAAAAGGACGGATTCTGCATCTTTTGGAACGCAATGAAGAGGCAGTTTTGGTTTTGAGCGATTTTTGTCATCTTTATCCGGATAGCGAGCTTTATGCGGCGGCTTTGTATTGGGTTGCCGAGTGTTTTTACGATGAATATAATTTTGATTCTGCCCGCGCTCTTTATGAGCGCGTTGTGTCGGATTTTCCGGCAGATGCGAAGGCTGGAGACTGCCGCTATCGTCTTGAAATGATTGCTCAGCGTGAGCGTGAAGAAAAATTGATTTATCTTTTAAAAGTAACCGGAGAAGAAAATCTTTCTGCGCGTGAAGAATATGAAAGACAGATAAAACTTTATCAAAGCCAGGATAAAATGGGGTTGAGAAAAAGCCTTGCCGATTCTCAGAACCGGATTGCCGAGCTTGAGGCGGAACTGGCGGAGCAGAAAAAAGTGAATTCCTCTCTTGAAGCGAAGGTGAGGAATTTTGACAACGTGATAAGTCCTCAAAATGTTTTGAAGGAAAAAAATGATGAGAAAATTTCTGTCCCGAAAACTGATCCAGAAATTGAGGCCCTAAAACAAAAGGCTTTGTTCTTGCAGTTTTTGCTTGAAGAAAAATAGCAGTTTTTTTTTGTGTTTTTTTAGATTTTTAAAGTGTTTTGGCTTTTATAAGAATAAAAAATTATGCTTAAAAATAAAAATTCCGGAGATAAAAATTATGAAAGTTTTGAAAAAAAATCGTTTCAATAAGGTTTATTTTGAAAAAAAAGTTCTTTTATGCGCTGTTCTTGCGGTTTTTGCAGGCGGTGTATTTTATTCTCAAACCGAAAATGTGAATAGCGAAGCGCCGGCTGAAAGTCTTGGAGCAATGGAAAGTTCTGAAAATTCTGAGAAGGAATCAGTTTCCAAGGACGCTGGAAAACTGGAAAAAGAAAAGGCTGAAGAAAAAAAGGCAAAAAGAGAAAAAACTAAGAAAACAAAAAAGACAGAAAATGCTGATGAAGCTGATAAAAAACAGGAAAAGAATAATGAGATTACAAAAATCGATCCGTATCTTGGCGATGTTTATATTCCTGTAAAAAAATATTCACTTTTCTTTGAAAATTATTCTATCGAGTGTAATTCTGACCGTGGAACTTTTAATTTTTATTCTTCTCAAAAAAAACGCAAAAAAACTCCGGTTCTTTCAAATTATGAGGATTCAATTTCTTCATCTTTCTTTTTAAAAATTGGAAAAACAGTCTACTGCCTGAATAAAGACAGCGCGGTTCAAAAAGAGCTATGGAAAACAGCGAACGGAGCGCGGCTTGTTTACACAATAAGTAACAGAGCGCGTGTTGCCATAGATTTTTCGTTTGAGCCGGAAGAAACTGTTAAAAAGGTTTTTGCCCTTGAGCAAAATGATGAAAAAATTGCAATGGAACAGGATGAAAATCTTTTAAAAACAGAAGAAGAGGAAGAAGCTTCGGGCGAGGATGTTTTGCCTGGTGTAATAAAAATCAGGGCTTATGTTACAAATCTTTCTGAAAAAAAAGCAAATTTTGCATTGAAGGCTGTTTTGGATACGTCTGTTGGCGAAGGAGCGGATGTTCATTTTTTGACAGAAAACGGCCTGTCATTTAATTCTGAGCATCAGTTTGAAAATATGATCAAAGAGAGGGTGTTGTGCGTTTCTGACTCGAAAACTTCCGCGGAATTTGTTTTTGAGGGAAAAAATATCTCTTCTCCGGAAGTTGTGACGGTTGCAAACATCTCATATTTGAATTCTCCGAGATGGATTATGGTTTCGGAAAACGGAAGAAGCTTTAATTCGCTGAATGCGTATAATAATTCGGGAATTTTGGTTGTCTGGCCGCAGAAAACGCTTCAAAAAGAAGAAACTTATTCAATTCAATTTTTTGCAGGAATTTCTTGCAACGGAAGAAAATGCGATACTTTAAAATACGTTGATTTTGCTGGAATTGGCGGCACAAAAAAACTTGAAAAAAGTGAGGCGGCTGCGAGCTTTGATGTTTCAGGTTCAAGAAAAACCGATGTTGATTTTATAGTTCAAAACGTTACTGAAAAACAGCTTGATTTTGAATATATTCAGAACCTTATAAATCGGATTGACGCTCTTGAAAGCACGGATGCCGATATTGACAGAAATGAGCTTAGGCAGCTTAATTCTGAGCTTGATGCTATTCTTGCAGCCTTGAGGAAGCGGAACTAAAATGAGCCGGGCAACGATTGACGAAGCGCGTTCACTTATTCGGAAAAAAAAGTATTCAAATGCGATTGTTCTGCTTGAAGGTGTCCGCGAAGTCTACAGAAACAGTTTCGATTATTATTTGATTTTGGGAATTGCCTGCCTTTACTCTGGCGATTATGGAAATTCGTACAGGAATTTTGATGAAGCACGGCACATAAAAGTTCAAAACGTAGACTTGCTTTTGGGACAGGCCGCTTTATATTTGGTTCGCGGAGATACAAGCGCTGCAATTGGCTATTATCTTGATATTCTCGATCTTGAGCCGGAAAATAAAAAGGCAAAGGCTGCCCTTGAATTTGTCCGCTCAAAAGGAGATTATGAAACGATTGTAAAATGGACAGATACTGGAAAAATAAAAGAATTTTATCCAGAAGTTGCTGCAAAAAAAGGAATCTGGCCTCTTGCGTTTTCTGTCCTTGCCGGAGGTTTTGCTGCTCTTGCCATTCTTTTTTGCATGAACTTAAGCAAGACAAGACAAGAGGCGCAGAGAGCGGATTTGAGCGAGCTAGACCTGACAGCTTCCGATAAGTCGAATTTGCAGGAAAAGGATTTGTCTGGCGGAGTTTATAAGTATATTCTTTCGGATTCTCAGATTACGCAAGCTTATGAAAAGGCAAAATTTTATTTTCAGAATTACAGGGATAATTCTTCCCGGGTTGAAATAAACAGAATTTTGAATTCAAATGCATCTCAGTCTGTAAAATCTAAGTCGGAACTTTTGGTTTCGTATTTTGAAGAGCCTTCTTTTGACAGTTTTTCTAGTCGTCCTGAAGAGAATTTTTCATATTCAACCGTAGCGGCAGAACCTGCTCTTTATTTGGACTGCTGGGTTGTCTGGTCTGGAAGAATTTCCAATGCAAAGACTGAAAATGACATTTTTAGTTGCGATCTTCTTGTCGGATACGAAAATCTTGAAAGAGTTGACGGAATTGTTCCGGTGATTTTTAATGTTGTTCCAAAAATAGAAGGAGACCGTGCGGTAAAAATTCTAGCGCAGGTAAAACTAAAAGACGGAAAATTGTGTCTTGTTGGACGCTCTGTTTATCAGCCTTTGAGAAAAAATTGATAAAAATTCGATATTGATGTAAAAATATACTGAAAAATTCAAAAAAAATGTGTAAAAATTGAATTTCAGGGCCATATATATAGTGGGAGGAAAAAAGGTGGCTAAAATGGTAGAAACAAATCAGTCGGCAGATATGTCGGAAAAACTGAAAGCTCTTGAAGCGGCTCGCATCCAGATTGAAAAACAGTTTGGTGCTGGCGCGCTTATGAAACTTGGAACTCAGCCGGATGCTCAGGGCGTTGATGTAGTTCCTTCTGGTTCGATTTTGCTTGACGAAGCTCTCGGTGTAGGCGGTTATCCGCGCGGTCGAATTATCGAGATGTATGGTCCGGAAAGTTCTGGAAAAACGACTCTTGCTTTGCATGCGATTGCGGAAGCTCAGAAACTTGGCGGAATAGCTGCATTTGTCGATGCAGAGCATGCTCTTGACCCGGTTTATGCAAAAAATCTTGGCGTAAATATTGATGAATTGTGGGTTTCGCAGCCGGATACAGGAGAGCAGGCTCTGGAAATTACAGAAAATCTTGTTCGCTCTGGAGCTGTTGATATTATTGTTGTTGACTCTGTTGCCGCCCTTACTCCTCAAAAAGAAATCGAAGGAGATATGGGAGATGCGATGATGGGGCTTCAGGCTCGCCTTATGAGCCAGGCTCTCAGAAAACTTACGGCCATCGTAAATAAAAGCAAGTGCATAATCGTATTCATCAACCAGATTCGCATGAAAATCGGCGTAATGTTCGGCAATCCGGAAACTACAACCGGTGGAAACGCCCTTAAGTTTTATTCGTCTGTCCGTTTGGAAATTCGCCGAATTGAATCAATTGACGGAAAAGGAGAGGAAGACGCTGTCGGTAACCGTGTCCGCGTAAAAGTTGTAAAAAACAAGGTTGCTCCTCCATTCCGCAAGGTTGAGCTTGATATTTATTTCGGAAAAGGAATTTCTGCGACCGCTTCGTTGCTTGATTCTGCCGTAAAGCATGGAATAATCGATAAGCGTGGAGCATGGTATACTCGCGGAGACGAAAAAGTCGGCCAGGGAAAGGAAAATGCAATCAACTTCCTTACTCAGAATCCTGAGTATGCAAAACAGATTGAGGCTCAGATTCGTGCGGAAGTTTTTCCTGGACAGGTTTTAAAAACAAAGGAAGGTGTTCCTGTTTATCCTGAACAGGTAAAGGCCTCAAAAGCCTTGGAAAAAGCAGAGAAAGAAAGCGCAAAACAAAAAACTGCTTCTCAGATAGAGGCTTCTTCTGAAGTTGTGCCGTCTGCAAAGGATGCTCTTTTTTAGTTATGATTGATGTTGTTTTGGGAGTAGGCTCCAATAAAAGCTGGAACGGAATGGACAGTTTGTGTCTTTTAAAAAGGGCCTGCGAAGCTTTGAACGGTCTGCTCTCAGAATTTTTGATTTCGTCAGTTTACCGCACAAAACCTATGTATCTTGAAAATCAAGATGATTTTTATAATATGGCAGTTCGCGGTAAAATTGATGATGTTTATTCACCTTTTGACCTGCTCGAAAAAATTCACGTAATCGAATCTTGCTTGGGACGTAACCGTGAGCTTGAAGTAAGAAATGGACCGCGTTCAGTCGATATTGATATTGAATTTTTTGGTAATCAGACAGTAGATACAAAAACTCTCCAGATTCCTCATCCACGGCATAAAGAAAGGGCATTTGTTTTAGTTCCTTTACTTGAGATTTTAAAAGAAAATGCCGATTTTATAAAAAGAGAAGATTTTTCCAGCTATTTGGAAAAAATTGGTTCGGGCGGAGTTGAGAAATTCCTTTCGGCCCGGGATTTTATAGACGGAAAATTTTAATGAATAAGCGTTTTATAAAATCATCGTTTTTTTTTGAGGAGCTTTCATGGAACAGAACCTGGAGTTAAAAACAAAAACAATTGATTATGACGAAACTGCGGACAAAATCGTCCATAAGTATACCGTGGGTCAGTTTGAAGGTCCTTTGGATTTGCTTTGGACTTTAATCCGTGACAATAAAATCAATATTTATGATATTCCGATTGCCGAAATTACCGAGCAGTTTCTTGAATATCTTGATTATGCTTCTCAGGTTGAACTTGGCGATTTGTCCGAATTTTATAATATGGCGGCTCGCCTTGTTTATATAAAAAGCCGGATGATGCTTCCTGTTGAAGTAAAGGTTGATGACGACCTTGATTTTGACGATCCTCGTGAAGAGCTTGTTGAAAAACTTATTGAATACCAGAAATTTAAAAAGCTTTCAAATCTTATGGAAGAAAAAGAAGACGAAAGTGAATGGAATTTTGAACGAAAGAAAATTCAGCGGGTTCTTCCGTTCGATGATGAAAATATGTGGGAGCAGATAGATACTTGGGATCTTTTGCAGCAAATGCAGAAAATCTTTCAAAACCTTATTTCGCAGTACTCGGATTCAAAAATCATTGATATGTACGAAGAAATTTCGGTAAATGAAAAAATTACGCTGATGAATGAACTTCTTGAAAAAAAGGATGAATGTATGTTTACGGATTTGATTGTCAGACATGGCAATGTTCTTGATGTAATCTGCGCGTTTATGGCTCTTTTGGAAGCCGTAAAGTTTAAGATGGCAACGATTATGCAGAACAGAATGTTTGGCGACATAAAAATCTGTAGATATGCGGCATAAGGAATTATATAAAAAATGGATGTAAATCTCGAAAAAGAAATGGGGCTTGTAGAGGCGGTTCTGTTTTTGGACAGCGAGCCTCTTACTGTTGAGTCGATCGCAAAAATTGCAGAGCTTTCGGAAGATGTCATTGAGCAGTGTCTTGACGGGTTAAAGGAAAAGTATTCTCAAGAAAGTTCTGGTGTTGAGCTTTCAAAAATTACAGGCGGCTGGACACTTACTCCAAAGAAAGAATTTTGGGAAGTTTTAAAAGAGCGTTATGGAAATAAAAATGCAGGAAGATTGAGCCGTTCAGCAATGGAAGTTCTTTCGATTATTGCCTATAAGCAGCCTATTACGCGTGCTGAGATTGAATCAATTCGTGGAGTTCCGCCGGATAATATGATTCGTATTCTTCAGGAACGGCAGCTTGTAAAGGAAGTAGGCAGAAAAGATGCTCCTGGAAGACCGTGTCAGTTTGGAACTACAAAAGAATTCTTGAAATTTTTTAATCTTAATTCAATTGCAGAACTTCCTGCTCTTGATGAAAAAGAATCAGAGAGGTTCGAGCTTGCAAGATAATTCTCAAGAAAAAAAACAAATTCGGCTTCAGGCTTTTCTTGCTCATTGCGGACTTGCAAGCCGGCGCGCCTGTGAAAATATAATTACAGACGGACGGGTATGCGTAAACGGAAAAACAGTCAGTGAATTAGGGGTAAAGGTTTCAGAAAATGATGTTGTCTGCGTTGATGGAAAACAAATTTCTCTTGAAAAAAGAAAAATTTATGTTCTGTTGAATAAACCTGCTGGCTATGTATGTACCCAAACCGATGAAAAGGGCCGGCCGGTTGCTGTTGATATTCTGAAAGAAAAATATTCTGAGCGGCTGTACAATGTCGGCCGTCTTGATATGTTTAGTCGCGGAGCTATAATTTTTACAAACGATGGAGATTTTGCCGCAAAACTGAGCCATCCTTCTAGTGAAATTGAAAAAGAATATCTTGTAGAAACCAGTTATCCTCTGCCAGAAGGTCTTGAAGATCGCTTTGCACGCGGAATTCGTGTCGAAGGGATTTTTTACAAAGCAAAAAGCGCGCAGGTTGTAAATTCTCACAAAATGAGGGTTGTTCTTGTCGAAGGTAAAAACCGCGAAATTCGCCGTGTATTTACCGATGCGGGAGCCGCAATCCGAAGCCTTCGGCGTATCAGGATTGGAAATGTAAAACTTGAAAATTTGGAAGAGGGAAAATTCCGTGAGCTTTCTGAAAAAGAAGTAAAAGAACTTTTATCTCTTTGCAAAAATAATATTGGGAGCGAAATATGATAATCGCAATGGACGGACCTGCCGGAACAGGAAAATCTACAGTTGCATCGTTGATTGCAAGAAAATTAAGAATTACCTATCTGAACAGCGGAAGTTTTTATCGGGCGCTTACAATGGCTCTTAATTCTTCTGATATTGATATTTCAGATTCTGAAAAAGTGCTTAAATTCTGCAAAAAACAGAAGCTTGAATATAAAAATTCACGTCTTGTGCTTAATGGAGTCGATGTTGAAGATCATCTTCACGATGATGCGGTTAGCAAAAAAGTTGCTCAGGTGTCTTCTATTGTGCCAGTCCGCCATCTTGTAAACGAAAGAATGCAGGAAATAACTAAGTCTCTTGACATTGTCTGCGAAGGACGCGATATGACAACAGTTGTTTTTCCAAATGCGCAATACAAGTTCTATCTTGATGCCTCGATAGATGTTCAGGCTCAACGTCGTTTCGATCAGGGCGTTTCTAATATGACGCTCGAAGAAGTAAAGGCGGCAATTCTAAAACGCGATGAAATTGACAGGAATAAAGCAGAAGGAGCCTTAAAGCGTGCTCCGGATGCCTTTTACATTGATACATCAAACTTGACTATAGAGCAGGTTTGTGCGATAATCTTAAGCAAAATTCAAAACAAAGGGTTTACTATGGAACAGATGGAAGTGGAAAAGGAAGAGACAAAAAGCTCTATCCAGACACAATTAGAGGAGTCTCTCAAGAGTTTTATGCCTCTTGAAGATGGTCAGCTTGTTGACGGTACTGTAATTGCAGTTACAGATGAACTTGTATTTATCGATATTGGTGCTAAATCGGAAGGAAAGATTCCTGTGCAGGAATTTGCAGGAAAACTGCCAAAGCCTGGCGATGTAGTTTCCTGTGTGCTTGTAAAACTTAACGGCCGTAATGGTCCGGAAGTTTCTTTCACAAAAGCGCAGTCAAAACAGTTGTGGAAAGATCTCCGCAAGGCTGCTGAAGAAAAAACTCCAGTAGAAGGAACTATAGAAAAAGAAGTAAAAGGCGGTTTTGAAGTAAACCTTGGTGGCGATATTCGTGCGTTCTTGCCAATCAGTCAGTCTGATTCTTCAAAAGTTGAAGAACCGAAAAAACTTATTGGAACAGTTTCTAAATTCTATATTGAAAGACTGTATTCGGACAACAAGGCAAATGTTGTTGTAAACCGCAGAAAGTATCTTGAAGAAATTATCAACAAGGCTCGTGATGATTTCTTTGCAAATACTCAGGTTGGCGACACTGTAAAAGGAACTGTGAAATCATTTACAAGTTTTGGTGCTTTTATCGATCTTGGCGGTTTCGACGGTCTTCTTCATATCAATGATATGAGCTGGGGACATGTAACTCGTCCAAAGGATTTCGTAAAGAAAGGGCAGGAAATTGAGCTTAAAGTGATTGCTCTTAATCCTGAAGATAAGAGAATCAACCTGTCTCTTAAACATTTTACTGAAGATCCTTGGGTTCATTTTGAAGATAAATATCATGTAAATGATGTTGTTGAAGGAACAGTTACAAAACTCACAGACTTTGGCGCTTTTATTGCCCTTGAAGAAGGAATTGAAGGTCTCGCTCACATTTCTGAATTCAGCTGGACAAAGAAAGTAAACAAGGCTTCTGATATGGTTCAGATTGGCGACAAAGTAAAGTGTATGGTTCTCGGCTATGATATTCAGGCTGGACGCGTTTCTCTCGGTTTGAAACAGGTTACGCCAAATCCTTGGGATACAATTTCTGAAAAATATGCAGTTGATTCTGTAGTTCACGGAAAAGTTGTAAAAATCACAAATGCAGGTGCATTTATTCAGCTTGAAGAAGGTATCGATGGATTCCTACATTCAGAAGATATTTCTTGGACAAAGAAAGTTAAGCATCCTGGCAGCGAATTTACAGTCGGTCAGGAACTTGATGTAAAAATCCTTGATGTAAATCCTGAACAGCACCGCATTACAGTTGGCTTAAAGCAGCTTACAGATAATCCTTGGGTGGCATTTGCAGAAAAATACCATGTAGGTTCAACTCTTGAGGGCGAAATTACATCAATCACTGATTTTGGTGTATTTGTAAGAGCTCCAGAGGGAATCGAAGGTCTTGTAAACAAGGCTAACCTCAGCGATGACAAAGATGTTCCTTTTGAAGAAGCTGTTGAAAAATACAAGGTAGGCGACAAAGTTAATGTTTACGTTGTAGACATCAATGTTGAAAGAGAGAAAGTTGCTTTTTCTGTAAAAGATTTCAAAAAAGCTCAAGCTCGTAAAGAAATCAATCAGTATATATCTTCTGAAGATAATGTTGGTGGTGCATATACACTCGGTGATATGCTTAACGATCAGAAAAACAGTTAGTCGATTTCGATGGGTGAACTTGATTCTCTTACTTTTGAAAAACTAAAAACACTCATCGAAATAAACGGCAGAATAAATTCAAATTATTCAGATGTAAATGCGTTGCTGGTTTATATTCTTGAATCAGCAATGCGTTTGGTCGAATGTGAATCTTCTTCACTTCTGCTTGTAAACAAAGAAGACGGAACTCTTCGCTTTGTAGTTGCCTTGGGGCCGAAAGGTGCTGAGGCAAAAAATATAATTGTTGAAAAAAACAGTATTGCCGGTTGGGTTGTTGAAAATAATAAACATGTAATCGTCAATAATGTAGGTCTTGATCCGCGCTTTTCAGATACGGTTCAAAATAAAACTGGTTATGTAACAAAAACGATGATTGCGATTCCAATGCGTGTAAAAGGACAGTGCATTGGCGTAATCGAGCTTATAAACAAGTCTGGTTCGCGGGGATTTTGCAATTCTGATTTGGAAATTTTGAATCTTCTAGCAAGCCAGGCAGGAATTGCATATTTGAATGCAGATTCTTACCGGTCGGCAAAAGATAATTTTTCTGTATTGCAGAGTAATATCGTCAGTGGAAGCGATTATCATCCTTTTGTTGCAAAAAGTCCGGTTGTCTTGGATTTGCTTCATATAATTGATGAAGTTGCGAAGGCGAATACAACAATTCTTATAACAGGCGAAAGCGGTGTTGGAAAAGAACTTTTTGCTGAACAGATTCATTTGCGGTCAAACAGGGTCGGAAAGCCTTTTTTGCGCGTAAATTGTGCGGCTTTGTCGTCTGCGCTTTTGGAAAGTGAATTATTTGGGCATGTAAAAGGCGCTTTTACAGATGCAGTTTCAGATAGAAAGGGAAGGTTTGAGGCGGCAGAAGGCGGAACTTTATTTCTTGACGAAATTGGTGAATTGCCTTTGGAATTGCAGTCAAAACTGCTTAGAGTTTTGCAGAGTCACACTTTTGAGAGAGTTGGTTCTAACGAAACGATTTCTGTCGATGTCCGGATTATCGCTGCGACGAACCGTAATCTAGAAAAAATGGTAAGTGAGGGGGCATTCCGTAGCGATTTATATTACAGGCTGAATGTAATGCCTATAAATGTTCCTCCTTTGAGAGAACGGAAAGAAGATGTGCTTCCGCTTGCAAAATTCTTTTTGGCAGAATTTGCGAACGAAACAAAAAAGAATTTTGAGTCTTTTTCGGCAGCCGCAGAGAAAACTCTTTTGGAATATTATTGGCCTGGAAATATTCGTGAATTGGAAAATTCAATAGAAAGGGCCTGTGTTTTGGGTAAGCCTCCGCTTATTCAGACTGAAGATTTAAGAATCAATTCAACTGTTGCTAGTGTTCAAAAAAATAAAACGCAGGATAGTTTTGAAGAGATTGCTGATGAAATTGCGAATCCAGCTGATGGGGACAGAACCTTAAGAACAGCTTTAAATAAATTTAAAACCGCCTATATTAAAAAGATTCTTGATTCTACATCTTGGAATCAGACAGAGGCGGGAAAAATTTTGGGAATCCAGCGGACTTATGTTTCACGATTGCTGAATGAACTTAAAATCCGTTGAATATAAATAAAAAATTTGGAGATAAAAATATGTCTAATGAAGAATCAAAAACGTCTGTTCTTGGAAAATTCCTTGAAAAAAATATAAAAGTTATCGGTGGTTTGATTGCCATTTTAATAGTGTTTGTTATTGTTGCGGTAGTCGGCTCTTCAATAAAAACAAAGGTCGCTGAGGAAGGACTTTCTCAGGTTGATATGGTTGAATATACTTTCAAGAAAGATGCGGATGATATTTCTGCAGAAGATTTTAAGGCTAGGCAGGAGACTGCACTTGCTGAACTTGAAACTCTTGCTTCGAAAGGTGGAATTGTAGGTGTAAGGGCAAATATGCTAAAGGCTGAGATTCTTTTTGAACAGAAAAATTATGATGCAAGCCGCAGCGCCTGGTTAAAGGCTGCTGCGGCAAAAAAATCGACTTATACGGCTCCTCTTTGTTATTACAATGCGGCAATTTGTTCTGAAAACTTGAATGATTTGGAAGACGCCATTTCTTGTTATGAAAAGGCGATTTCTTCGAAAAATTTTTATCTTATCGACCATGCATATTTTAGCCTCGGTCGCGTGAACGAAGCTAAAGGTGATTTGGAAAACGCTGTTGAAGCTTATGAAAAAATTGAAGCAATTCATTCTGGTTCAAGATGGGCAAATCTTGCAAAAGACCGGATTATTGCAATTAATTTAACAAAAGCAGAATAATTTGTAACTTGATAAATATAAAATAGTTTTTTTATTATGAAAAGTTTCCCTATGGCAAGTAAAATATTTATTATGTGTATTCTTGCCTTTACGGAAACTTTTTTTGTTTCCTGCGGACTTGAAGATGTAATAACAGTAAATGCTCCGACATCTCTAATCAATAGCCCGCTTTACAGTGGCGATGATTATTTGAAATGGTACGCTTCTTTTAGGGTGAATGAAACCGACCAGCCCGATTCTTTTTCTGGAACTGAAATTTATTATAAAATTTACAATAATTCCAGCGATTTAATCTCCCAGCGAAATTCAATTCTCTCCGTAAACACGAGCAGTAATTCGACAGCGGCGGCTACAAGAATGGTTGATACTTATCAGTATCAGGTTTTGGGCGCACGTTCTTTTAAGACTAACAAAACTGTTTCTCAGTCGGTGTTTGTTCCTGCTTCTATTCTAAAAGATAGGTTAAATGTCGCTTTTCGGGTAAAAACTTATGCTGGAAATGAAAATTACGGAGCTAATGGAGAGGATGTTTCGAGTTTTGAACAATTTCGTGCATGTGTAAAGTTTTCTGGCCGTTTAAGGGCTTTTGTCAATGATTCTACAGTTTTTGTTGATTATGACTCTTCAGAGGGCTGGAAATATTTTTCTGGAACTTCGGGTAGTTTTGGAACCTCAGTTTCATATGATGACATAGATTTTATCATTCCTTCGAGAAGCAATGGAAAATCATTTGATTTTTTTGATGAACAAGATACAGATTCAGACGAGAATGTACAGCCGTCGGAAAGTGATGATGATTATAAGCATAATGATTCGGCTTCTGCGAGCGATACTTATTATGTTCAGTTTTTTGCAGTCGGAGTCGCATTTGATAGCAGTTCACTTTCGAACGCTTATAGTCTTCTCCTTGATCTTGGTTCAGTTCCGATAATAAAAAATAAATAGTATCGGCTGTAAGTGTTTTTTTTGCAGAAAAAAACAAAAATTGCAATAATTTTAGAAAAATGCGGCAGATTGAGTGTTGCAAAAAAAATGCAATTTTGATAAAGTGAATAAATACGAGATTGTAGCTCAGTTGGATTAGAGCATCTGCCTTCTAAGCAGAGGGTCGCGTGTTCGAGCCACGCCAGTCTCAAAAGGCGCGTAATTCTTTGTATAGAACGGGATTGCGCGCTTTTTTTTTATTTAAATCTGGCTAGGGAAAATGCCTTTTTTTACCGCGAAAATGCGTGTGTGACATAAATTTGTAACATAAAAAAAGGGGTTTCTTTATGTCGTCAAAACCATTTTCTTTTCTTTGCAGAAACGGCATCTATTACGTCCGTTTTAAGAATGAGCTTACCGGGCATTATATTTCAGCGAAATCCACGCGGACAGGCGACAAAAAAGAGGCGGAGCGGATTGCCTGGCAATGGTTTTTAGATAAAAACTGCGAGCGCCTGAAAATCGAGGACAAAAAGCTCAACGAGCTTGTGCGGAGCGCGGACTTGAGCGACAGCCTGATTGACTACGTGATTTGCGAGGCGAAAAAGCGCGGAATTGTCAAAAGCGTTGTAAGACGCGGCGAAAAAGGAAACATAGACGCTTTTTCGTATTGCCTTGATTTCTGGGATTTTGAAAAGTCGCCGTACATCCGCCAGAAAATCAGAATGGGGCAGAGGCTCACAAAAAAGCACTGCGAGGCGCAAAAGACAAACATAGAAAGACGCTTCGGGCAGTTCCTGAAAAACAGGCTTCTGGGCGAAATAACAAGGGACGATATTGAAACTCTTTTTGACGAAACCGGGCTTCTGCCGCTTTCAGGACATTCAAAAAACTACATTATGCGCTCGCTTCTGGTTCCTCTGAAATTCGCTTATTTTCACGGGATAATTCCGACAGACCTTTTCTCAGGCTGGATTTTTTTCAGCGAAAAGTATAGAAAACGGCAGATTCTCAGCCCGGAGCAGATGCAGGCTCTTTTTGCCGTTGAATGGGGAAACCCCAAGGCGAAGCTCGCCGCAATTCTTTCTTCTGTTACGGGGCTCCGTCTTGGCGAAATACTAGGGCTTCAAAAAGGCGACCTGGGAAAGGGCAGAATTTACCTGAAGCATTCCTGGAGCGAAAAGGACGGGCTGAAGAGCACAAAAAACGGAGAGGAAAGAGAAATCATAGTTCCGTTTATGTGGATTATCGACGCATTGTTAAATCTTGCCGAGCAGAACCCCTACAAAACGGCAATGGACGCGTTTGTGTTCTGGGGAAGCTCAGAGAACAAGCCTCTTGATCATAAGATATTCAACAAGTTCCTTAAGCGCGCGCTGGTTAAATGCGGCTTTTCGGAGGAGGAGAGCAAGAAATACTGCTTCCATTCCTTGCGCCATTTTTTCACGGCGAGCATGTACGGAAAAATCAACGACACAACCTTGCAGAGGCAGACCGGGCACAAGACGCATTCAATGCTTCTGCACTATGCGGACCACGAGACCGAGACCGAAAACACAAGGCTTTGCGCCCTGCAGAGAAACACGTTCTTTTATCTGCAGGACGAAAATTATTTCTAGCCGTTTCCGCGCAGCGCCTTGATGAAATTGTCGGCCTCGTCCTCCTGCTTAGGCTGAATTTTAATCTTTGCGCGCGATGCCGGAGTTACTCCGTACTTTTCCATTGTGCGCTTGTAGATGTCCATTGATTCGTTGTATTTTGCGATAAGGTCGACGTCCTTGAACTTGTTGAGCCGCGCCCAGTATTCCGCGATTGAGCTGAACTGCGAAAGAACAGCGTTGAGGCAGTCCTGCGCCGCTCCGTATGCGATAAACGCGTCTGTCAAGGTAGGAATGTCAACGGCGGTAACAAGCCCGTTTTTCTGGAGGACAGGAACAATTTCAAGCCACTTTTCTTTCGCGGCGCGGCTAAGCCCGTCCGGAACGCTCACTTCCTCCAGCGCGTCCAAAGTTACACCGCGGTTCGCGTGCCTGTCTTTTCTATAGGTTCCGTCCTTGATATGCTCTTCTGTAGTTTTGATTGGTCTTCCCATGCCTGTATAGTCAGTACAGGCTTTATTTTTTTAAAGCGCCGATTGCGGTTTGAAAAGTCCTGTCTATGTCGTTCTGAAGCGCGCTGAGAGTTTGCAGGATAAAAGAATTGTCGGTTTTGACCTGAACTTTTTCCCGCTCCTTTTTCTGCCTGCCTGTAATCAGATACTCCACGTCGGCTCCCAGGTATTCCGCAATCTTTAGGCAGACATCGCCGGACGGAATGGTTCCGCGCTTTTTCCAGTCTGAAATTGCTGAATGAGTTAATCCTAAGTCATCACATAAAGCCGACCTTTTCAAGTTTTTCTCTTTCAAAAGCTGGTCAATTCTTTCCACAAAATCCATAGGGCGCCTCCTGCTTTAATTATCGAAAAAAAAATCGGCAAATGAAGAATTTTTAATTGACATAATCGGCAAATGCCGTTATAACTAAGAGTATAAATCGGCAAATGCCGATACAACCCTAGTAAACTAGGGTTGTTAAGTCCTTGACAGGACTTAACAAAGAAGGGTTTCTTTAATTATTTTCTTTTGGCTTTAAACGGATTTGGGTGCCTCCTTTTTCGTTTGTATATCTTGGCCGTCAGTGAAAAGTGTCTTGAAACCCGCACCTTTTATTGGCGGCTTTTTTTTTACTGTAAAAGGAGGGTTTCCATGTTTACAGTTTATTTGAATGACGGAACCAGAAAGACGTTCCGCAGCTTCCGCAGGGTGCGCAAGTTCCTGCATCTCTCCAAGAACTTCCTGTCAAAAATCGCGGCGAACGGCATTACCTATCTTCCGACAGGCGAGACAATCGTGAACTACGATTCAATCCTGAAAGGCAGAATTTCTGCCGCTTTGTGCGGAGGGCTTTAATGTGGAGCTGAACCTGGACACGACACAGCAGAGAGTTTTCGACTACATAGTTGAGAACGGCTCGATAACTTCCCTTGAGGCGATCGAGCATTTTGGCGAGACGAGGATTTCCGCAAGGATATTCGAGCTTAAGAAAAAGGGCGTTCCGATTGAGGCGGAATGGCTGAGCGTCACAAACCGCTACGGCGAGAAGAGGCGCGTCAAGAAGTATTTTTTCGGCTAGGAGAGGCGGAATGGACAAACAGACTGAAAAAATACTGGACAGTCCAAGAAGACGTTTTCCTGAGAACGCATGGAGGAGGCTTGGCGAGCTTTGCGGCCTCTTTGAAAAAGGAGAGATAACAGAAGAAGAGCTGGACGGCTCGGTTTTCAGCATCGCGGACTTTTACGACAACATAAAGCCGTCAGAGCGCTGGTGGGGAGATGTTGACAACAACGTTCTTGGAAAGCCGGTGGTGATAACCCGGGAGAACGCGCTTCAGTACGGAAAGAGCTTTGAGACAGGAGGAAAAAACTAGTGGCAAACCTGATTGTAATTATGGGCGACAGCGGAGCGGGAAAGACTTACTCGATCAAGTCGCTCGATCCCTCGCAGGTGTCTGTAATTTCCTGCAAGAAAAACAGGCTTCCTTTCGCGGGAAGCTACACAGTCCGCAAGGTTGTGGACACGGTTGACCAGAACGGACAGCCGGTATTCGCGTATGACCAGATAAAGACGCTTCTAAGGTCGTCGCAGAAGAAAATATTTGTCATTGACGACAGCACGTTTCTCTTGAAGAACGAGCAGCAGAGAAACACGGGCCTGAAAATCAAGAACGACAAGGTGAACGGCTTCATGCAGTATGAGGTTCTTTCGTTCCATTTCAAGGACTTGATTGACTTCATTCTTGACGAGCTTCCGGAGGATATTTTCGTCATTCTGATGCACCACATCACAAAGGACGAGACAGGCAAGGTCAAGACGGAGGTTGTCGGAAAGTCGCTTGACAGCCTTATTGAGAAGTCGTGCGATGTCGTGCTTCTGGCGGAAGTCGAGAACGGCGAGCATTACTTTCTGACAGAGAGCTGCAGCTACGCGACCACAAAGAGCCCGGAAGGAATGTTTCCGCCAAGAATCGCAAATTCCCTCAAGACCGTAATCGAGGGCTACAAAAAATACTACGGAATGGAGTAAAAAAATATGTTCAAGGATACTTTTGTTTACGACCCTAACTGGGCAAAGACGGCTTTTGACGTCGCGGACGGAGACCACCGCGTATGGATTGTTTCTGTAAAGGATGAAATCTCGAAGCAGGGCAAGGCGATGGTTCATATTCAGTACAAAGTCGAGGGCGCTTCCGAGCCTTACGATGATTTTTTGGTTGAGGGCGACTATTTCAACAAGTCCGCGAGCCGTATTTTTGACGTTTTCAAGATTGTCCACGGCGACTGGAACTACCAGCACTGGATCAACCGCGTCGCATACGCCCATTTTGAGCACGTGAACGAAACCTATACAGACAACTACGGCCAGCAGAAGACGGTGAAAAAATCGAAGCTCCGCTATTTCCACAACAATGTTCCGCCGGCACAGACAGCGCCGGCACAGCCGCCGCAGCAGCAGGCTCAGCCGGCAAATAATTTGTACCAGGAGGACATTCCCTTTTAATGTGAGAATTTTAGTTTCTGCGTTTGGCGGGAAAATCACCGCCAGATGCGGGAATAAGCCAGAGACGGTTCGAAAGCAGGGATAGAAGCCACCTTCCTCTCCGGACATTTCTGCTTTTTCCGGGTTCGACTCCCGGACTGCCTTTTAGCCCCGTACGGGGTGAATATTTTAAATAAATAGCAAGATTTATTTATTTATTTGTTCAGAGCGCAGCTTTTACGTTTTTTCCGAAAGCGTCCGGCATAAAAAAACTTCCTTTCCGGCCAAAAGAAAAGGATGCACGCGGCAGGACAAAAAAGACGGTGGCAGCACGGAACAGACGGCAGACTTTTTTTTCAAAAGGGGAAATTATGAACGACATTACAAGAGCGTCATTGACGGTTGACGTGTACAAGCTCATACAAAGAAAAAAAGACCCTGTTATGCAGGCGCGCCTTTACAATATGGTTTTTCAGTACGCTTTTGAAAACATCAAGCCTGACGAGGACAGCGATCTGTTCGACTATTTTTTGCTTGTCCAGTCAAAAATCGACTACGAGATCAAGGCCAAAATATCCGGAAAAAAAGGCGGCCTGAAAAAGGCGGGGAACAATGCTGATTTTTTAAGCTCCGCCCAAGACCCTAGGATAGGGTTTTCAGAACCCTATGATACCAACGTAAACGAGAACGTAAACGTAAACGTAAACGAGAACGAGAGAGAGAGCGTAAACGGGGATTCGCAGCCTCCGCTCTCCTCTCCGCCTCTTGCGTTCTCCTCGCCGGAGCAGGAATACTCAGACGCTGTATTCAAGATTTTCTCAGAAGCCGGATGCCCGTGCCAGAACGGAAATCCGCTCACTTTCCTGCAAAAGGACTTCAAGGACGGCCTGGAGACGCTTCACAGGACGCAGGGGCTTCAGAATCTGCATTCAGACGACGTGATACAGGCCTGCAGAAACTACGCCTCGGTGCTTCTGGACAGCAGGATGTATGTGACAAACCGCTATTCGTTCCCGAAATTCATTCAGACAAAAAACTTTACGGACTATCTGCCGCAGAACTTTGTCCGGGAAAACTTTGTTCTCTACGGGCAAAAAAGGCAGCCGCAGGACACAGGACAGGCTCGGATTCAGTCTCCGCCGGAAATTCCGCTTGAGGACGCAAAGCAGGACTTCCTGATAAAAATGCAGGGCGACCCGCGGTTCATAAAGCCTGTATTCTGCCATTTCGCCGAGATTTGGGATTCGTGCTCGCGTCCGGAAGGCGAGGAGTATTTCCGCTGGCAGAACGAGATGCTCAAGGACGACTGGTCCCAGAACTGTCTGAAAATACAGACATAGGGCAGGAACCGCTCTGGAAAGTGAGAACAGGAGGCAATTATGAAAATTTGGAAGCATTGCACGGTCTGCGGCTCAAATTATCCGTACGGACAGCTTGTCTGCTACAAGTGCATGCGGAATATGCAGGTTGACACAAGGCAGAGAATCAACTGGCTTGAGACATCTTTCGCGAAGTCGCTGAAAACGCAGACAGGCGATGAGCAGCCGTATCTGATACGGCTCCACAACAACTATCCGCTTCCGGAAGAGATGCAGGTCTACGGCGACTGCTACACGTGCCGGAAGCAGTCGTACTGTCCGGGCTTCGGCAACCACAGGCGCTATTGCCCGGATGAGGAGCAGGCCCTGTGCTCGTGCCGTGAGTGCTGCCAGAAGGCGAAAAAATACTACAAAGAGAAAGACAGGAAGAAATGAAAAGCGTCAAGAAATATTTTAATCTCTGGCTTCCGTTTGAGACAAAGGAGGAGCGGCTGAAAAGAATCCCGGACGGAGACGAGAACGGAACCGACAACGAGAAGCTGCTTTTCTTCCAAAAAAAGTTCCTGGAGAGCGGAGATGAAAAATATTTTCTGAAGCTATGGACTTTGTTCCGTCTTCTCTGCCTCAAGGCGGTCAAAAAAGAGAAAAGGGCGAAAGGCTTTTATCTTGACAGGGATGAGGAAGGCTACAAGGCGGACATCGCGGCGGAGTATTCGCTGCGCCGGTATCTGTCATACAAGCAGACAAAGGGCGAGCTTTACTGCATCGCGAATTTTATAGCGGAGGCTTACAACAGCGCGATGCACGCGCTTTATTCGGAAAGCGAGAACGACTTCTTTTTTGAGAAGTGCAGGGAGCTGAACGGAAAGCCATTGGAGGAGGCGAGAAAACGCGCCGGCTTCATGGCGCAGGCCAAAAAAAACGGCATGGAAAAGACAGAGGCGGACGGCGCCCAGCTTTTTCTGTTCGGGGAGGAAAATGAAAGCGAAGATTTGTAAGAAAAGCGGATGCATGCGGACCGCGAAGGACGGCAAGGAGTACTGCTACATTCACAGGGATTTGGAAGGAAAGCGCAAGGTTTTCACAAGGCGCGGAAAATCAGGCGAATACCACAGGCTTTATGAATCGGCTTTGTGGCGGAAAACTTCAAGGGAGTTTTTAAAAAAATACCCTTTCTGCTTTATCTGCGGAAAGCCGGCAAGAATCGCGGACCACATAACGCCGCACCGCGGAAACATCGGGCTTTTCTACGACGAGGGCAACCTGCAGCCGATGTGCTGGAGCTGCCATTCAAGAAAGACATTCAAGGAAAACGACAACTTCAAAAAAGGAGGAGCAAAGCAAAAATAATGCGGGCAGGAAGAGGAAACAAGATAAACCGTTACAATCTGCGCGGATATGTGCTTCTGTCCATTGCGGTTGTAAAGCAGGCGGTGAGGGACGCGGAGCAAAATCCGAAGCTGTACAAGGACGAGGCGGTAAGATTCCTGAGAAGCGGTTCTTACATAATCCAGCTTGCGGGGCTGAATGAGACGGTCTGCGGCAGTCTTATCAGAGAGATAAACGAATACAAAAAAAAGACAAGCGCGGAAAAGAAGGCGGAGAGAGACGAATGCTATTCCCGGCTTGGAAGGCGGTTCGGGATTTATCCGGAGGACTTTGATACAAGACAAAGGTATGTGCAGGCAATCTACCAAAAAAAACGGTCGTTGACCGCAAAAAAAAAATCTGCCGTCGGCAGATGATAAGACTGTCCTGTTGGCGGACATAAAAAGCCAGCCTTTACGCTTTATATACACGATTTGGAATGAATTGTGCCGTGGTCGCTTCGGCGGCGTTGCCGGCTCAAGGCCTGCATACAAAAATATTGACTGCCGTCGGCAAGATATTTTTTTATCCGTACGTCAAAAAGCGGCATTTTTTTTTAATTTTTTTTATTGGGAGAATTTAGCATAAAACTATGTACGAACGCTACAGGGATAAGGAGGCTGGAAGAATGACAATCAACCAGGATGACAATGACATAATCTATCAGGTGAGAGCCTACGACGTTCTTACGGAGCTTGCGGACTACACAGGAAGACGTCTGGTCGACACTGATGAGCTAAGAAATCTGATTGTAGAGGCAAGAAGAAAGCTGGACGAGCTTGAGAAAGCTTCAAACAAAGCGATGTATGGAGACTAAGAAAAATGATTAAAAACGGACTTGAATACAAGGAGTGCCCCGGGTGCAAAAGGATTTGCCTGAAGCCGGAGATGACATCCGGCGGAATATGCAAGGACTGCCTTATTGAACAGCTGGAAGAGGAGAACAAGCATCTCCGCTCCATAGTTGACAGGGCAAGAGATGAGAAGCTGATTGATTTTTAGGAGGAATAGAAAATGGAATTTGACAAAAACAAAGTTTACACCGCAGCAAATGCGGACGAGGTGAAAGTCGGAAGCAAGGGATTTTTCGCTGATTCATTAGCCGGACTTCGCTCGAATGTTTTTAGCGAATATACAACTTTACGTGAGCTAACGGACGTCTATAATGAGCACGTAGACCATCGTTTTGAGACCAACGATGGTGATAATGTAAGCGTTTATAACCTCTTTTATCTTGTCGAGGAGCCGCAGGAAAAGCAGCTCCGTCCTTACAAGGACACGGACGAGATGATAGACCATTTTTGCAGGCATTTCAACTTAGTGCCTCAAGAACACTGCCTCCCTATTATATGGATTAAGAGAATTATCACAGGTGTTAAATATCTTGTTGTACGAATTGGAGCTGATGAAGTAACTATTGTGTATGACAATGTTGGGCATACACTAGATATATCAGAATTAGAAGATGAATATACCTACCTTGACGGCTCGCCTTGCGGAATCGAGGAGTAATGCTATGACAGAAGAGCAGCTTAAATACCGCAAGCCGAACGGACAGTTCAAAAAAGGAGTGCCTCCTTTCAACAAGGGCAGGAAGATGAGGGAGGAGACAAGGCGGAAGCTGGAGCACACATGGTTTCAGAAGGGAGCCGCTGTCTGGAACCAAAAGCCTTTAGGCTCTGAAAGAATAACAAAGGACGGCTATGTCGAGGTTAAGATAACAGACGAGTTCCATTATCCGGAGGCAAGGAAAAACTGGAGAAGCAAGCAGCTGGTGGTCTACGAGAAAGCCCACAGCTGCAAGGTGGACACAAGAAAAGACGTTGTGATTTTCCTTGACGGCGACAAGCGGAACTTCGACATCAGGAACCTTTTTTTAATATCAAGGGCGGAGAACAGGGTTCTGAACACAAACTGGGCTGAATGGAACAGGCACTCAGGAGACATCGAAATCGGAATGAGTGCCGTCCTGAGAATGAGGATAATCCGGGAGATAAGGAGGAGAAAATCACAGAAGAAAGAGTGAACGCCTTGAGGCGGAAGCTGAAGGACATCGGATATATGAAAAAGGCGGCTTATGACATCGGAGGCAGAATGGCTGACGAGTACATAAGGAATTTCAATCGGAGAGAGACAGAATCAGCGAAACCAAAGGAGAAAAAGGAAATGAAAAACAGCTTGACGGACTTGAACAACTATCTGTTTGAGCAGCTGGAGCGTCTTCTTGACGACGAGATTTGCCACGACGAGGAGAGCACAAGAAGAGAGATAGCGAAGGCACACGCCGTAACAGACGTGGCTAACTCAATCACAGGCAATGCGAGCGTGCAGCTGGCGGCGATGAGATTCAAGGCAGGCAACAATCTTTCAGAGGACGATATGCCTCAGATGCTATTGGAGAAAAGATAATGCTAGATAATACAGAAGACATAATCATAAAAGTTCTAAGGGCGGTTCCTGAAATGGAAAAAGGCGAATCAAAAGACTTCGACTGCCCTTTATGCGGACAGAAAAAGGCGATGAACGCCAGCAGGAGCGACCTCAACGGTCATCTATGGATAAAGTGCCGCAAGTGCGTCTTCGCTATGGGAAGCTGAAAAAAAAACTTTTAATAAAGGACAAGGAGAAAAATATGAAAAAGATTTTTGTGATTTTGCTGATTCTTGCAGCTTGCCTTATGGCCGGTTGCACAGGAAATGATTTGGCGGAAATGAATTATAACCGGGAGGCCCGTTCCGCAAAGTTTCAGTCGGAATATGCGGTAACAGTAAACAAGCTGGAGATGAAAGAGGGCAACTTCAAGACATACAGAAGAGTGACTTTTTACAATGTCCGGCTTGGTGAAACCGTCTTTGTTTGCGAGGGGTATTCCCATGTACAGGTTGATAAGGACAACGACATTGAGATTGTCGTTAAGACAGGTGATGAAGAATACTTGCGTCATTACTTGGGTCAGAAACAGGATATTACATACTTTTCGGAACAGTTGAAACCTGTAAAGCAAGATGAATACCGCTATCAAATCTT
>ERZ808278.134-NODE-134-length-60507-cov-5.543142_pt1 | contig 60507 bp, 48 predicted proteins | sample MGYA00521239_ERZ808278 | MGnify/ENA primary metagenome ERZ808278 (study PRJEB31516, sample SAMN03275600) | gut metagenome | biome: mammalia-associated habitat; material: feces | host: Papio cynocephalus | place: Kenya | collected 2012-07-17 ... | reverse complement strand
GAGGCGGTACTCCGCGCGCAGTTTGCGGCCGTCGGCGGCGTAGGTGTAGCGGCTCTCGTGTCCGTCCTTAAAGAGGACGGACTGCGGAAGATTGAGCATGTTGTAAGTGATGCTGACGATGCTGCGGTTGAGGTCGCTGGTCATGTTGCCGCCAGCGTCGTAGGTGTATTCCACCGCTTCGTCTGCCCCGTCGCGGAAGTCCATCGCCCCGGTATAGGTCAAATCTTCTGCCGCATCGGTGACCTGTATGAGCTGGTTGCCGTCATACGCCATCTTGAGGTCGTCAATGATGCCGTAGGCGCGGACATGGGTGGGAAGCGAGGTGACGTAGTCCGTCACGCCGTGTCGCTTCAGCGAGAGCATATTGCCGTTAAGGTCGTAAGTGTAGGCGCAGGAGAAGTTGCGCTCGCCCTGCGTCACCAAGTCACCGTTCCACTCCTCGCCGGTGGCGGAGTACTTCGCCCCAACAAGGCGGTTCAGACCGTCGTAGCTGAAGCGGTACACGCTCTCGGTGGCGTGGGTCGCCTTCAGGCTCTCACGCTGTCGCCAAGTGATGCCGCTGATACCCCCGCCCCAACACGGCGTGCCGCCCTGCGGAGCGTCCTGATAATGAATTTGCTGACTGAAATGGGGATTGGTCACGCCCCGCGTCCACCCGCGCACATTGTAGGCGTAGCGCGTGACGCTGCCGCCGCCGTTCACGGCACAGGCCGTGAGCCTGCCGAGCGCGTCGTAGGAGTTCGACGCGAGCGTCACCGGCGAGGCGCCGTCATGCGAGAGCGATATGGCGAGAAGGCGTTGCATACTGTCGTAGGTATAACGCGTGACATCCACGTTCATTGTGTCGGCAGTGCAGTGAACCCTCTTTATTTCCAAAGGTTTTCCCGTGAACGAGAGCCGGCAGTAGCGGTGTTCATACCCACCCAGGGCGTTCTGCTCATGGCTCTGGATGATATTGCCGTCGTGGTTGTAGTACACGGCCTTCAGCAGTGGCGTGCCCGCCGCGTCGAGCGTGCGCGTCATTGTCCCCGTAAGCATTCCTCTGGCGGAGATCCCCGGATGGGCGGTGTTCACATATCTCTCATCGTAGCCTTCCATAGCCCTGTAGCGCAACGAGTCGCCTGTTTCCGCAAATTTATCCAAAAAATCGTAACTATCATAGTAATTCACCAAATTTATGTCGCTGTCCGACACGTTTTCATAGACCGCGGGATAGCCGAGCATCCCCTCGCGGGTGAACCGCACTCTCGGGGTCTTGTCGGCGTAGGCGCCGCGGAGCTGGGCCGCGCTGCGGCTGTCTTTGGTAACGCCGCTGTAGGCCACGCGCCCAAGGCGGTCGTAGGCGGTGAACGCCCACTGCCCGAGACGGCGCTGGTTGCCGTCCTGGCTGTACAGCGGCAGGCCGGCGCGGTCATAGACATAGCGCACAGCGGCGTACCCCGGCAGTCGCTTCTCAATGCACCGTCCGCGGATGTCGTAGCGGTAGGTGTAGCCGTATTTGAGCAGGGCGGAGCAGTCGGAGGCTATGACACCGTCGGCGTCGCAGAGCAGGGCGGACGCAGCCGGGGGCAGCACATGGCGCAGGTTGCCGCGGATGTCGCGCACATAGTGGGTGTCGGCACAGGCGGAGCCTGACACTCTCCGCACAAGCACCTCGCGTCCCTCCCTGTCCTTGAACACGATGGTCTGCCTGCCGTCCTCGTCGGTGGTGACGGTCACGGAAAGCGCTCCGGAGCGCCACGACGTGAGCTGCGACACGCTGTCAACCGCCACCGTGGGGCGGACCGCCACAATGTGGCTCGTCCGGTGCGAGGCATAGCACGCACGCTGGGCCGCTGACTGAAGGCACACGGAAACCACAATAGATGTCAGCATTATTTTTATCATGGCGGCACTGCTATTTGATGGTGAATTTTCTGTTTTGGTCCTCTCCAGCCGCTTCCACATGGAGCAGATAGACACCTGATGGCAGAATGCTCCCATCTATGCAATCCACAAATGGGACACCGGTCGCCACGTTTTTCTTTGGCAAAGAGACAAACACTCTACCCACTACATCAGTCACCACCATACTTACACAGGTATTGGATCCTGGCGTGAAAGTCACCGTCACGCTCCCATCGGTGTAGCTAACTTGCAAGTCATTAATCATAGCGGCGAATCTGTGATGGTTATTGTCGTCATCGTCTCTCTTCACTTTCATTGAATGAGTACCAAGGGCATAATCCTGCACCAAGGGAGGACACAGAAACGATACGCCGCTCGACTGGCAAGTCCCGTCGCTGGCCTCCACGATGGACATTCTCACTTCGGCTAAAGGAAACCTATACATAGGGGCATACCACAAGAAGAAGTCCTCTGTCTTGTCCATAATCGAGTCGGAAGCGGTATGCAGAGGGCGAACATCAAGATTATTCGAGACGCTCACCCTTGCTTCGGAGCGAATGTGCATACGCAGCACATCATCTATGGTGTCAGCTGGCAGAATGAGTGTGCCCCTACCATCCACGTGCACAGTTCTATGCCCAGCCATAGCAAGGGCATAGTTGCCACAGTAGTTACCTGTCATATAGAAAGGAGTGGTGATGCTGTCGGCATATTCCATGGGAAGCAGCATTTGCAGAGGGGCAATGGAGTCGGCAAAAAAGCTCAGCCGATTCTCGCTCTTTTTCCACAGCACGCTGTCGTCCTTTAAGAGAAACGTGTTCATCGTTCCTCCCTCACAGCGCACCAGCAGCGTGTCGCCCAGCACGATGTAGCGCAATCCTTGATTCTCGTCAAGAACGGTAACGTGGCTAAAGTCCCACACTGCGCTGTCACCGGCACTGCCTGGGTTCAGCATCTCGCAGCGCCACCGGTCTATGTGGTCGCCGTTACGAGGAATGTGCACAGCACGGGTGATGCCCGCTGTGGCAAAAACCGCCGTCAGCGCAAGCATTGACAGAATCGGCAGCAAAAACTTCCTTCTGCTTAGTTATAAGTATAGTATGCCATTGGTCGGTTGATTTAGTTACGCTGATGCAAAGATATAAAAAACACTTAAATGCGTCATATTTTACACATTAATAAAACTTGATATTTTGAGCATATACGGATTTTTTACTAATTTTGTGGTTTGGAAAAAGCAATAATCAACACTACAGATTAATGAGCGAAAATAAAAATATCCAAAAAATCATACTTCCCGAACCCACCCTGAGAAGGCTTCCATGGTATTTGGCCTACGTGAGAATGCTCGACAACCAAAGCGTTGAGTACGTTTCCTCCACCCAGATAGCCAAGGAAATCAATGTGGATGCCTCACAGATTGCCAAAGACCTATCGTTTCTCAACATCAAGGGGAAAACCCGCATTGGCTACGAGGTGCACTCTCTCGTGCGCGAGCTGGTGGACTTCTTGGGGTTTAAGCGCAAGCACAGGGCTTTTATGATAGGCGTTGGCAGCCTCGGAGCTGCCCTGATGCAAGATGTGGGCTTGGCACAATACGGACTGAACATTGTGGCTGGGTTCGACATCAATGATGAAATCACCGGGAAAAGCATCTGCGGTGTGCCCATCTACAACATGAGCGAACTGAAAGCGCGCCAAGAGGAATACGGCGTGTCGATAGGTGTGCTGGCCGTGCCTGTGGAGCACGCACAAGAGGCCGCCAACCAAGCCATAGCGGGCGGGCTGAAAGCCATCTGGAATTTTACCCCATACAGAATAAAGGCACCGGCAAACATTGTGATTCAGAACACGTCGATTTATGCTCACTTAGCTGTGATGTATAACCGCATGGGGGAGATGAACACTAAATAACACCCTCTCACCTTCTACTGCAAGTGAAAATTATAGTGATAACGGACAAGGGCAATGAAAGAAGCTATCGGCTGATGGCCGACTCCACTATGCTTGCCAGCAACAAGCCTTTCTTCATACCCGACTTTGCCCCAGAATTTGTGATGCACGCAGCACTGGCAGTGCGCATCGACCGATTAGGAAAAAACATTGCGCCACGCTTTGCCCACCGCTATTACCAGAGCGTGGCTGCATGCACTGTGGTGGAGGCAAAAGGAGCGTGCGAAAATGAACTCGACGCGCGGTGTAGCGCATTCGACGGCGCATTCATGCTGGGCAACGCCGTACCTATTGCCGATATCGACGCCAGTAAGGGGGTGCAAGTGGAAGTGAAGGCGCAAATCGATGACAACGACAGCACATGCACCACGCCACTGGTCACAAGACAGCAAATCGACGAACTCGTGGCGGAAGCCAGCAAATACTTCACGCTGAAAATGGGCGATTACATTGTGGCGTGCACAGATGACGGCAACAGCCACCAGCTCCATATCGGCGAGCAGCTCAGCGGCTCGGTAAATGACACCGACTCGCTAATTATCAGAATTAAATAAGGAAAATGAATTAAAATGAGCGCTACGGAATGTGGCATCACACACTATATAAATCAAACAATATGCGGAATTTTCGTCTAACAACAGTTCTTGCCACTGTAACTATGTGCATCACCCTGGCACAGAGCGCCATGGCTTTCTCTACCTCACACTATGCCACCAACTCCAAACTGGCCACTGGCAAATGGGTAAAAATCAAAGTCACCAACACCGGTGTGTATGAAATCACAGCGGATGAGCTCAAGGAAATGGGATTTTCCAACCTCGACAACGTGAGGATATTCGGCTCGGGCGGACAGCTCATCAACGAAGTGCTGAACGGCGACGCACCCGACGACCTCGTGAAAGTGCCTGTGTGGCGGTCGGCCGACAAAATCTGCTTCTACGCCAAAGGGCCTGTGAGATTCAAGCTCGACGACTCCCGCTCAACCAAGCCACGCTACAGCCGCATCATCAACCCATACTCAACAGCCGGCTACTACTTCATTTGCGAAGGAAGCACCGACGACAAGACAAAGACCATAGCAGTGAAAACACCTGGGGCTAACGGTCGAGCCTCAAGTCTCGACTTTTTCTACCATGAGAAGGAAGAAATGAGCGCTGGCTACACCGGCAAGGCGCTGCTGGGCGAACGCATCACTGAAAGCGCCAATTCTTTCGACTTTGAGACTCCTGGCATCGTGCAGGGCACATCAGTCACCGTAAGCCCATGCGTGGCTGCACGAATCACCCGCGAAGGCTCTGGCTACAGCAACAGCGGCTACCTGAGCGCCTATGTGGAAACCGGCGGTGTAACCGACACTCTGAAATTCACCACATCGGCATCGGCAATCAGATACAGCGAAACCGCACTGATCTATTACAATTCCACAAATCCATCAGGCACGTTTGTGCCAAGCGATGGCTGCGACAAAGGCAAACTGAAATTCAGCATCAGCACCCCATCCGACCTTGCGCTCAAATGGACGAGGCTCGACTGGTTCACCATTACCTTCTCACACGCCAACGACCTCTCACACGCCGCAAACGGGCAAGTGCGCATGGGATTCAACAAGCTCACCGCCACCGACCGCATCGAGCTTACCGACCCAGCCGACGGCATCGTGGTGTGGAACATCGACGACGAAGCCAACCCTGTAGAATACCAGTATGCCGACTTCGCCACTGACGGCGGCACCACAGTGAAGGCCTTCACTCCCGGCTTCAACAAAGACTGGGCACAGTTCGTGGCATTCAATCCAAAGGCCACACTCTATAAAATCAGTGGCTATGAGCCCGTTGAGAATCAAGATATCCACGGGCTAAGCACCCCCGACATGGTGATTGTGACCAGCACTGAGCTCAAAGCCCAAGCAGAGCGCGTGGCAGAAATGCACCGTGCTAAAGACGGCTTCACTGTGCACGTAGTCGAACAGCAAGAAGTGTTCAACGAATTTTCAAGCGGCACGCCCGACGCCATGGCCATACGATTGATGAACAAGATGTTCTATGACCGTAACCAGCAACGTTTCAAATACCTGCTCATGTTTGGCTGCGGATCGTTTGACAACCGAGGCATCACCACCAACAAGAAAAACCGCCTCATCACCTACCAGAGCGACAACAGCAACGACGAGAACAACTCATACGTGTCTGATGACTTCTTCGGAGTGCTTGGTGACAACACCGGCTACAACATCACCAACGAAGCACTGAAAATAGGCATCGGTCGCATTCCTTCAGCCACCGAGGCAGAGGCAAAATCCGATGTTGACAAACTGCTCAACTATGTGAACGACCCCGACTATGGCGTGTGGCGCAACAACGCCCTCATCACCAGCGACGAAGGCGACAGCAACAAGCACCTGTTCCAGGCTGCCGGCATCAATGACCTACTCAGCACCGACATCAACACTGGGCTCTTTGTGGACAAGGCCTACATCGACCTGTTCCCTAACGCCACCACCACAAGCGAGCCAGGTGTGGCATCATCGCAGCTCACTGCTGTAGAAGCACGCCGCCACATCATCGAGGCACTCAAGAAAGGACAGTATTTCTACACCTACGTGGGACACGCTGGCACCATCTCCTACACAAAGTCACGACACATGTGGACGATGACCGAAGCACAGACCACAGAATACGAGCACCTGCCCATATTCACCACAGCCTGCTGCGACGTGGCGCGCTACGACAGCGACGAGCGCGGAATTGCAGAAGTGCAGTTCCACAAGAAGAATGGCGGCGCCATTGCCCTATTCACCACGCCTCGGTCAGTGTTTTCCGACAACAACGACAAGCTGAACCGCGCATGGGTGCAGGCTATGTTCAGCTACGAGACGAAGCAAGAAATGCCACGCCTGGGCGATATTTATCTGCAAGCCAAACAAGTGTTTGGCACAAACAGCGTGCCCGACAAGGTGAAATTCCTTCTGCTCGGCGACCCTGCCATGAGCGTGAACTATCCAAAGCCACTGTTCAAAATCACTGAAATAAATGGTGTGACCATTACCGACGGTGCCATCATCAAGGTTCGCCCCATGCAGAAACTGCAAGTGAAAGCACAGGTCACCACGCTCAATGGCAACATCGACAGCGAATTCAACGGCGATGCCGTGCTCACGCTCTACGACCAGGAGCGATTCTATAAAGACATCACCAGCACATTCAACAGCAAAAGCACCACACGAAAGGTGTATTATCCACGCAACCAGATTGCCCAAGTGAACGGGCGCGTGGTGAACGGCATTTTTGAGGGCTCACTCTTAGTGCCACGCTTTGTGGAGGCGCTGTGGGAAAAGGGGCTGGTGACCGTGTATGCACACCAGGACAACTCCACTCACATGGTGAACGGGCAAAACACTCAAGTGGAGATTCAGCCTTACAGCGCAGAGTCTGGCGCCAATGTCACCGACACGTCATCACCTGTAATCGAAAAAATGTACTTCAACGAAGAGAACAGCTTTGCCGAAGGCGCATATATTCCTGCCAACTCCACGCTTCACATCGTGGCCACAGACGATGTGGCGCTCAGCAATATGACTGTAGGCATTGGCAACGCCATGACCCTCAAGCTCGACGGCGGCAAAGAAACGTACCGCGAGGTACAGAGCCACACAGTGCTCACCGCCGACGGAAAACGCATGGAGATAGCACTGCCCATGACTGGCATCACCACAGGCCGGCACCAGCTCACCTACACCGTGCACGACGCTGCAGGTAACGAGGCAAGCCGCACCATCAACTTCCTGGTGGGAGCAGCCAGCAAAGTGAGCCTCTACACCGATGAAGTGCCCGCAATCGACAAAGCCACATTCCACATTGAAAGCGAACTCAACGACACCCCCACCGTGACACTGAAAGTGACCGATGCCGCAGGCAACCTCGTGTGGACCAAAACCACCAGCGAATTTCCTCTGGTTTGGAATTTGAAGGACAAGGAAGGCAACAAACTCGCACCAGGCCTTTATCGTTACTTCGGCACTTACCAAAGCCTTACAGAATATGGTGGCACTGAAATCAGCAAGCTCATCGTAATTGGAGACTACAAGCAAGCTACTGCCGACAAATAAGTCGACAACTATAATTTATAATTAACTTTTTAAAACAAACCACTGTGGACAAAAAACTATTTGAACAGAAGAACTCGGAGATTGAATTGCTCCGCTCGGGCATAAACGACAACGTGAATCTCCTTGCCGATGATGAACTCAGCGAGCTTTTTGGCGGGCTGCATTGCGGAAAAGGCTATTGCCGACCGAAATACGGCAACAAGAGCTGTCCAAACCACTACTGTCAGAGAAAGTTCTCCAAAGACTGACCCCTGACAACATACCCCTTCCTATTGTGCTTAATCTTTTTTAACAAAAAAAATTGCGCACATAATGACTTTTGCACATATTTGCGTCAACTAATTAATTTTATCCAAAAACTACTCAATATGGACAAAAAAGAATTTGAACTTAAAAACTCGGAGATTGAAATGCTCCGTTCGGGCATGAACGACAACGTGAATCTCCTTGCCGATGATGAACTCAGCGAGCTTTTTGGAGGCTACCAGTGTGGCAAAAACTTTTGTATGCCATTATACAAAAAAAACAACTGTGAACCTCTCTACTGCGGAGGTGACTTCAGCTACAAATAAGGGTAAATTGTGGGTGCGCATGTCGCACCCACTACAACTTGTGTAACCCTATAGCTTTTTGATAGCAACAACTGAATTGCACTTTAATCATATTTTACTACTCTTAACAACCTCTCTCTCCAAGAAAAGCTCGCTACAAATCACAGAACTTAATTTCTCGTATCATCTATCGTTAAAAAACCTACTATTTTTGAAATTCTCCAGATTCAATATCACATGCCAAAAGAGTGACTGTATCATATTATACAACGCCCTTACTGGAAAAGTGGTGAAAATCAAGCCATCCGCCTACAGCGTTGACAACAGCAACCTGTATAAATTAGGATTCGTGGTTGAGGACGAGGAGGATTTGGCGCAGTACAAATATCTGTACTACGGGCAGATGTTCAGTTTCAATGAGATCAATTTGGTGATTGCCACTTCGCTGGGATGCAACTTACGCTGCCCCTACTGCTTTGAAGGCGACAACAAACGCCACCAGTCTATCGACGACGGCACAATCGAGAGCATTCTGAAATACTTGAGAAAACACCGGGAAAAGCCAATTAGCATCACATGGTTTGGCGGAGAGCCTATGCTTGCGCACAAGGCCATTGCCAAAATCAGCGACAGCCTGAATGCTGAGTCAATTCCGTTCACCTCCAGCATCATCACCAACGGCACTATCCTGCCCGACTCCTTTTTGTCGAAAATAGACAGCTACCAGATTAAGAGCGTGCAAATCACTTTCGACGGACTTCAGGCATCACACGACGCCAAGCGCTTTTTCAAAAACGGAGCAGGCACATACAATGTCATTTTAGAAAATGTAGGGCGCCTGTTAAACGGGTGCCATGCAGAAATCGTGCTGAAAATGAATGTGGACTCGGCGAACATTGAAGAGTTTCACAAGTTAAAGCGGTTTTTAGAAAACAGGTTCTCCGAACACATCAATAGCGGCAGAATCATCATTACGTCAAACTATATCCGCAAAAAGACAGACTTCAAAGGTATTGAGAAGTGCATCAATTGCGTGGAATATTTCGACTTTGAACTGAAAAACGGCAAAAAGATGGCAATGCCCCCACTGGTTGGACCATGCCCATTGCGTGGGCGCGGATATTTTGTGATTGGGCCTGATGGCGCAATATACAAATGTATGGAGCATCTGGGCGAGCTTGAACATGCCATTGGCAACATCAACAATTTTAGTTTCAGCATTAGGAAAGAGAGCGTGTCGTGCTTCAAGCACATGCCATTCGACGACCCTGTCTGCCGCGAGTGTGAAATTCTGCCCATCTGTGGCGGAGGCTGCCCCAACGAAAGGGCAAACTGTGCAGGAGAGGAAAGACCTTGTCCCGCAGAAAAATATAAAATCAACGAAATTATCTCTACCGTATATGAGAATCAATAAATCCATCATCAGCCTCGCTGTTGTCTTCGCTTTCGGCATGCAAAACGCCTTTGGCGCACAAGTAAAGGTGGAGCTGACGGCTAACGGTGTGAAAAGTGTCCCTACAAAGGTCACCCTCTTTCAAGACACCGCTTTAGTGGCAAGCCAGTCGTTTACCGATATGGCATTCGCTTTGCCCGATGTGCCGTTCAACAGGCTTAGGCTGGAAGCACCCAACTATCAGACCATGACACTGGACTACAACCAGACTGACCAGGTTTTAAAGATCAACCTCAAACGCGACACCACTGTGAGCCTCAACGAGGTGGTGGTGACTGCCACTACCACAATGAAGACCGACGGAGTGAACACCAAATTCTTGAATGTGGCTAACGGCTATTTGGGGCAGTTCCATACCGGGTTGGAAACACTGGAATGGACACCAGGCTTGATGAAGACGAACGGACAGATTTCTGTGCCTGGGCGCGGTGTGCCACTGATTTACATAGACAACCGTCGCATCACCTCACAGAAAGAATTGAAAAGCATACTTTCGAGCGATATATCCTCAATAGAAATTATTCGAGAGCCTGGCGGAGAGTATCCGCCTGGCACTACCAGCGTGGTGCGCATAAAGATGAAAAAGCACCTTCGTGACTATGTGTCGCTCTCGCCAAGCATCGACTACACGCAGCGAAGCCACAATGCCGGAGCTGGAGTCGGGCTGAATTCCGACTTCAGATTCAGCAAGGTGTCGGGGACTCTTGCGGTTGATTACAGCCACGGCGGCAGTAATCCGTCGAGCAAATCGAGCACCGTAGTCACCGTTCCATATTCATCCGCATTTGGGCCATCGGAAGAATTCCGATTAAGAGAAAAGAACCGCTACCGCAGCAACGATGTTAGCTTGTTTGCTGGAATCAGCTACGACATCAGCAAGAGTTCACGACTGCAGGCGCAGTATTCCGGCAGTTTTGAGCATGGCAAGACACGCGCAGCGACAGAGATTGAGACACTTATGCCAGAGTTTCAACTTCAGTCATACACAGAATGGCGGCGCGACAACAACCACTCACACAACGCAAGCATTGGCTACTATTTGGATGCCAGCAAAACCACATTCTCCGCCCGCACTTCGTATAGCGACATTCAACGCCGAAGCAGCGACATTTTCTCCAACAGCTCCACCACTATTTTCAACCCCACGCACTACAAGGCATGGCTATCGTATGCCGAACTTACCCAGAAAATCAGCGAGAATGGTTCGCTGTCGGCAGGATATACGGGCGTGCATTCCACCAACAGCAATAATTATGTAACAAATGGTGCAGAAAGCCTTGTGGATGTAACCAGCACTGTAATTTCCGGATATGCATCATATTCCCACGACATCAAGAAGGTGACATTGAGCGGAGGGCTGTCGTACACCTACGACTATATGAAAAGCGAGAAAGCCAGAACTGCGCCATTCGACAAACATTACAATATTCTTGCGCCATCTGCATCGGTGAGCTGGAGTGTGAAAGGCAAGAGGCTTTCGTTAGGATATAAGCGCTATGACTACGCCCCACAATACTATCAGCTTAATCCAAATGTGGAATTTACCGATTCGCTGAACTACTATGTGGGCAACCTCAATCTTGGCTACTCAAAATCACACGAATTGTCGTTCAATTTTGGGTCGTGGAAAGGTTTTTCCACGTCATTGGAATACAATTGGAATAACAATCCCATCATCGACTCCTACACACCGTACGAAGGTGTTAAAAATGCCATTCTCACCCGACCGGAGAACGGCGGCAAGACTCAAAATTTGAGATTCAACTTAACGTACAGCGTCTGGAAGCGAAAATTCAACGTGTTCGCCTCATCGCTCTTTGAATACTCCAGCAACAAATATTCTGAGTTAGGCAGTATGACCACCCAAGATCAACTGTCATGGATGATCTCTCTCAATGCGAGATATACGATAGCAGGAAAATACAACCTATTCACCTATAGCTGGTACCGCACGCCTTACCGCAATGCAAACCAGCGCTTTGGCCACACTTTGGGCGTGAATGTGGGTGTGTCCACATCGTTCCTAAAGGAGAAGCTGAAAGTATCGATTACTGGTCAAGACTTATTCAATAGAATGGTGAGTCCCACCACATTAAGAGCCGTATCGAACGGCGTGGTAAGACACACCAAAAACGACCGCGACGGCAGAAGTGTGAACGTATCCATTTCCTACACGTTCAACAGTATAAAGACATCATTTGAACGCGACGACAGCGACAGCAACTATAAACAGCGCACAGAGAAGCGATAGGGTAGCTCACGCACAGAGAGAAACTTGTAGTTTTACAACATGTTTTGCTTTAAGGAAAATACAATTTCAGTTGATTTATACAAGGAGTCTTCAGCACTACCGGGACTGTTCTATGGCAGCACGGGGCTTGGCATCGTCCTATGGATCAGCCAGCGAATCTCTGATGATGACTTTTTCCGAAAAAGCATTCAGGAGCTGGGAAAGATTTCCTCCGACCTCAGCATAGAGCAAGGTATTACAGGCGTGGGCATTGCCCTCAATTCTCTGTTCTTAAGAAAGTACGGGAAACCGCTGAGCGGCATCCTGAACGAAATTGACGCAAAGGTGTATCAGCAAACGGCATACAGCACCGACATTTCCACTCAAGCACTTTATGGCTCTATTCTATATCTGTGCCAGCGATTGAGGCATGACCCGAGTATGCCTAATATACAACGAACAATATTTGTGCGGCACACAACCACGCTCACAGAGATATTTGTTCAACGGTTTTTAGAGTGGGCAGATGCCGACTACAGGTATTCAATGCTGCATTTCCCGTCACTGTTTGTATTCACCCTTTCTGAAGTGCTGTCGTGCGCACCCGACAGGACGATATGGGTGAATAAAATAAGGGCTTTAATGCCCAAATTACTGGAAGTGTATCCATATATAGCAGGAAACCGACTGCTCTATTGGCTTGTGCTCTCACGACTGAACCGCTTCCTATGCGGAAATAAGGAAATCAACGCCCATTTAAACACTTTGGAACACTCCATTTCCGAGCAAGCGTTACTCGATGGGGTAAATGGAAACGTGTACTGGGGTGAAGGAGCCTGCGGCATTTACTGTATGGCAAGGGAATTTCCTAAAATCAGAAGCGATATAGGAGCATTCTCCTGCGAGATAGAGAATTTCATCAATTCATCAAACGAGATGCAGCATCTGAAAAATTCAAGCTATCTGAAAAGCCATTCTGGGCTATGGAATGGGATAGCTGGCCTGAGCTTAACAGGACTGCTGATGAAAACCGACCGCTTTAGATATGGATACACGAAAATGTAACGAGACAAGCATACTCATACTATTCAGAGCCGACTCCATCAGACGGCTCTACAATCTTGTCGCGGTAGTGGAGTCTCTCACCTCGCTAAACGGTGTGAATATCTATGTGAGAGAAGCAGACTGCGTGAACCACCATATCGCACAGAAGCTGCTGCCCCCAAGCGTAAAATATGAATTCACGACCGACAAGGACAGCGTGCTGCACAAGACAAGGCACTTCAACCAAATGTTAGAGCAGGTGTCCACTCCCTATGTGGGCATTTGGGACACCGACACGATTGCCTATTCCACATCTGTAACGGAATGCATTGATGCACTGACAAACGGAAAGGCGCTGATGGCACTCCCCTACAACGGCATCTGCCTCGACACCTCGGTGGCGATTGCAGACATCTATATGCAAAGCTCCGACTTCCGCATTCTTGACACATACAGCTATCTGATGGCAAGGCTACAGCCACAGCGCCTTACGGGCGGCGCAGTGCTTATGAACAGAAATGCATTCCTCACATTAGGAGGGGAAAATGAAAATTATTATGGCTGGGGCGATGACGATTACGACCGGTATGTACGCTTTTATCAAAGCGGTGCATCCATTTTTCGCAGCAAAAAGCCCTTGTTTCATTTAAGCCACCCACGGGGAGAAAACAGCGGATTTTCTTCATCAACGTTTGCGGTTGCATCAAAAGTAGAACTGTCGAGGACTGCCAGCCACAAACGATGAGAATTTTCCACCACACATACAGCAAACTCCTCTCACACATCCTTAGACGGTATGGTGTCAGCATCAGCGTCGCGGACTGTGCCATCAACAAGCTGTATGGTGTGGTGCTGACTTTTGAGGCTGTGAAAGTATATATCAGTACCGTCCATCTTAAAAGACTTTTTTACTCGGTGCAGTCAAGACAAACCGTGCTGTGTTGTGCAACTGACGGCGTAATGGTGGAAAAAACACAAGAAAAACACCCTTTTCTTGACAAAGCGGTATTTGAAGTGAGAGCCAAGAACAAAAAATCGTTTCAGCTTATTGTATCCTTGCCCGAAATCGGAATGGCACATATTCAACGCACAAATCAGGAAATGTTCTTTAAATCCACTCTGTCGGCTCCCGACATCATCAGACTATTACCCGAACAAATGCCCAACAGGAACGCAATGGCAGAGTGTATGCCGGATGGTGCAACGGTATTAGCATACTACAACGCCAATAATCAAAGCGCACACCCGAAAATCACCTATGCCGTGGAAGGTGTGCACAAAAATAACGGCGCCAAAGACTTTTGTCCACAGCTTAAGCGCTATATATTACAAGCGCTTCAGAAGCGGTGTCACATTGGCAAACACTATATTCGGTATGACCACATTCCCTTACTTGTGAAATCCGCCGTCATCTGTACAGAAGACCCTGCCTATATGCTCCATAATGGCGTTTGCCCCTATGCCTTAGGAATATTGACCAAATCTTTGATGCAAGGAAAACATCCACACGGCGGCGGTAGCACCATCACCCAGCAGCTTATGCGAAACGCATTCTTTTCTGGAGAACTATCGATACGCAGAAAAATCAAGGAAATAGCCACAGCTCTAATTGCAGAAAATATTTGCACCCTATCCAAACACGACATATTGGAAATCTACCTGAATATGGCGGAAATGGGCAAGGGGGTGTTTGGCTTTGCCGATGCGTCATGGCATTATTTTGGCAAGCCTATCTCCCAGCTTACAGAGACAGAGGTGCTGGCACTAACTTATGCACTGCCACGCCCCATTTTTTTTGAGGACGCTCTCAAGGAAAAAACGGAGCAATTGAAGACAAACCTCAAAGCACACATTCTGCGGTTTCTTCCAACGCTTGTGCAAAAAAAGGCTATCGCACACATCTGCGAAACGTTCCCTATCCGTGGCATAAGTTTCTTTGCTCCTTTTGGGTATCTCCCTTTTTCCATACCGAACCCACTACACCATGTGAAATACATCATCATTCACTGCTCTGCCTCAGCATTCGGATTTGACATGGGAGTAAACGCTCTCAGACTTACGCATCTGCAAAGGGGATTTGATGATGTGGGCTACCATTGGATTGTAAAAATAAACGGCGAAGTTGAGGCTGGAAGAAGCGAGACCCTGCAAGGGGCACACTGCGAGGGTCACAACCATCACAGCATAGGAATCTGCTATATCGGAGGTCTTGATGCCGATGGACTGCCGGCCAACACTCTAACCGCAAGCCAGGATGCTGCTCTGACAGCGCTTTGTAAAGAACTGAAAAGAAAATATACCACGGCAAAAATTGTGGGCCATAGTCAAATGGCCAACAAGCGCTGCCCGTGCTTCAATGTGGAAGAATGGGTAAAACATCACGGGCTATGAAAGTGAAATTCTGCGCACAGCGAGACATGATGGACTGCGGTGCCGCCTGCCTGAGGTCGATTTGCAGGAGCTACGGGAAAGAGGTCGGTCTGCAGCAAATTAGGGATTTATGCCATATCACCAGAAACGGCGTGTCGATGCTCGGCATTGCCGATGCAGCAGAGGCTTTGGGTCTCAAGACCATTGGCGTGAAACTCACATGGGAGCAACTATGCAAAGATGCACATTTGCCATGTATCATACACTGGAACCAGCGGCATTTCGTGGTGGTAGTCAAAGTTAGAAAAGGCATCGTGACCGTTATGGATCCGGCTATCGGCATTCTCAAATACCCAAAAACAGATTTCCTGAAATGCTGGCAGCAGTTTGGCGGCACTGCTACGGCAGAGAGAATGGGTGCTACGCTCCTACTCTCTCCCACGGCAGAGTTCTATTCATCGTCACAGGAGAAGAACTCCGCAGCGGACACACGAATACCTGCCCTATTGAAGCTCTTGCGTCCTTTCAAATCAAGCATGGCTCTCGTAACGCTCACCATGCTCATCGGCTGTGCCATTTCGGTTGTATTTCCCTACCTCACCAAGGAAATCGTCGACACGGGCATTAAGAACTCCGACTTGGGCTATATTACCCTGATTCTGATTGCTGAATTGGCTCTTCTTATGGGGCAAGTCGCCAACAACGTGATACGCAGCCGGCTGATGCTCAGCCTCACCACAGGTATTAGTATTGAGCTGATTTCCAGTTTTCTCGGCCGCTTAATGGCACTGCCAATAACTTTCTTCGACACTAAGCACATAGGTGATATTCTGCAGCGCATCAAGGATTTTGGGCGAATAGAGGAGTTTTTGACAGAAACTCTGCTTAGCCTGCTGTTGGCGGTGGCCACATTCGCCATCTATGGGGCTATGATGCTGAATTTTTCATTCGTCATTCTGGCCATATTTTTGGGCGGTAGCGCACTTTATGTGGGCTGGGTCACCATTTTCCTGAAAAAGCAGAAGCGGCTCGACTATATGATGTTTCAATTACTTGCAGGCAATGAAAGTAACCTGATTCAACTGGTAAACGGAATGCAAGAGATAAAGCTAAACTCTTGCGAGCGAAAAAAACGCTGGGAATGGGAACGCCTGCAAGAGCAGATCTTCAAACTGAAGCGCTATAGTCTTCGCCTACAGAATACCCAATCAACCGGTGCGGCTATGATTGACCAGACGAAAAACCTTATTATCGTGTTCCTGGCAGCAAAAGGCGTGGTTGACGGAGCAATCACAATTGGAGAGCTTGTGGCGATACAGTACATCATCGGCCAGCTCAATGCCCCTCTGCACCAGTTTGTGCAGTTTCTGCGCTCACTCCAGGACGCGAAAATCAGTATGGAGCGAATGGGGGAAATCGGTTCCGTGACCGAAGAAGAGAAAATGTTCAGGCACACAGGGCAAGTGGATGCCAGCGGTTGTCCTGCTATTCGCTTCGACCATGTGTCGTTTCAATACGACGGCCCACGGTCGCCAAAAGTGCTGAAAGATGTCAGCTTTTCCGTTCCACACGGAAAGGTGACAGCTATTGTGGGAATGAGCGGAAGTGGTAAAACCACGATACTGAAGCTGATGCTGCAGTTCTTTCACCCCACAGATGGCAGCATCTTGATAGGCAACTCTCCACTACAGAACGTCAGCCCAAAGGAATGGCGAAAGTGCTGCGGTGTGGTGATGCAAGATGGGTTTATTTTCTCTGACACCATAGAGAACAATATTGCCCTTTCTGATGAAGGCGTGGAAACCGATCGGGTAAAGGTCGCCGCCAAGATGGCCTGCATACACGACTACATCATGTCGCTACCAATGAAATACAACACGAGGGTCGGCACAGACGGACAAGGATTGAGCACTGGACAGAAGCAACGGTTGCTGATAGCAAGAGCCGTGTACAAAAATCCAGAGTACATTTTCCTTGACGAGGCTACCAATTCGCTTGATGCGACTAACGAACTGAATATTTTGCACTCCTTGCACACGTTTTTCAGGGGAAAAACGGTTGTGATAGTAGCACATCGCCTCAGTACTATTAAAAATGCGGACAATATTGTGGCCATTGCTGGTGGTCGAGTTGTCGAGCAGGGAACTCACCAGCAACTGCTGAGCAACCAAAAAGAGTATTACACCCTCGTCAAAAGCCAAATGGATTATGTGGAATAGCACACAGCAGGGCTGGCCCGACATCTCAATAATCGTACCTGCGCACAATGCTTCTCAAACCATAAGAGAATGCCTTGAATCTATTTTTGCAATATCAAACGCAAAGGTTGAAACAATTGTCGTTGACGATGGGTCTTCTGACGACACTTGCATGCGGGCCTCAGGCATCAAACCGCCAAAGAATCATACTGTAACCATTATCTCGACCAGCAATCAAGGTGTTTCTTCTGCACGCAATCATGGATTACGCCTCGCCAAAGGCAGTGTTATAGCCTTTGTGGACAGTGACGACACTATTCAGGCATCCCCTTTTGTGGCTCTCTGCAGCCAGCTCCACAACTCGGATTGCGATGTGGCAATTGGTGGCGTGCGCATCCACTTCAGCCAATCCGTGACAGACTATCGAGTAATACCAGACAGTCTCGCCAACCTCACACTGCCGGGCGAAGACGCCATCAACGCCTTGCACAGGTCGGGCGCCTTCACGCCATTAGTATTCGCTTACGTCTGGAAGAAGCAGTTTGTCTGCGATCACCAATTTCAGTTTGAATTCAGAATTTCAGAAGACGACTTGTGGACGACAGCGGCCATCTGCTTAGCTAAAAAAGTGCTGTGCACCAACATTCTTCACTACGACTATATTAAAAGACCACAATCGCTCACTTCCTGCAACAAGAACAGTTATTTAAGAATGTTTTGCCACTATTCCGTTTCCCTTAAGCTCTATAAATTCATTTCAAGCCATAACTTCTGTAACGAAACAGCCGGATGGATTTCGTGCAAGATACTTTACCTCGTTTGCGACACATTAAATACCGCCCAGAAATTGTCAGTTACACAAAGCATCTCACCAAAGATGTGCCACATGGCCAAGTCATTCATTTTAAAAAGCGGAAACATGCAAATTCGCCGCATCGGATTCGGCTATTTGCTGAGAATTGAGTGCTTTCTTAAGCATGGCGTAGCCATTCCTGATAGTGAGGGGTAGGAGGATACTGGCAACAACAGTGCGGCTGCAATCTTCTGCTGCCAAATTTTCTTCATTTAATTTTTATGTTTATGTGCAAAAAAGATGAGGGGAAATGTTTGTTATGTGGCTGAAAAATAGTAAATTTGCAGTCGATTTCCAAAAGGCTCGATTAAGAGCTGCGCCATGATGTGCGTGGCCGCCGTATGGTTTAACTTGATTTACAATTAATTAAATGTACGCAATTGTAGAAATTCAGGGACAGCAATTCAAAGCAGAAGCAGGAAAGTACTTGTATGTTCACCACATCGCCGACGCCAAGAAAGGTGAAGCAGTAGAGTTCGACAAAGTGCTCCTCGTGGATGCCGACGGAGCTGTTAAGGTGGGCGCACCTACCGTAGAAGGTGCCAAAGTAGTTTGCGAGGTAGAAGAAGAGCTCGTGAAGGGTGAACGTGTGATTGTTTTCAAGAAAAAACGTCGCAAAGGCTATCGTCGTCTTAACGGCCACCGCCAGCAGTTCACCAAAGTAGTGATTAAAGACGTTATTGCTTAACCCCTAAAATTTTAACAGATTATGGCACATAAAAAAGGTGTAGGTAGTTCTAAGAACGGTCGCGAGTCACATAGCAAACGACTCGGTGTGAAAATTTTTGGTGGTCAATTCGCTAAAGCAGGCAACATTATCCGCCGTCAGCGCGGTACTGTTCACCGTCCTGGCGTAAACGTTGGCATGGGTAAGGATCACACTCTTTACGCATTGGTTGATGGCATCGTGCAATTCCAGCAACGTGCAGGTCACACCTTCATCAACGTGGTAGCGGCAGAAGGCGAAAAGAACTAAAGCAAGGCACAAAAAAAGCGGCACTCAATTCCGCCACTTTTCAAATCGCACAGGCAGTTTCTCAACGAAATTAAGAGAAACTGCTTTTTTTCGTATCAGAACTATACTGAAGATATTAACACCCCCAATATGGCTGTAATTGAGAAAAAAGCAGTAATTTTGTGGTAAATTATAGATAGTATGCAGAAAATGATCATGGTGGCTTTTGCCACACTCATTAGTTTGAATATTTGGGGCTCTACATCAGTCAAGACTCAACCGGGAAAATTAGCGTCGCTTCTCACCGACCACACCATCACCTCCCTACAAGTGGCTGGGGAAATAGATGCGCGCGACTTCAAGTTTATCGCCGACAGCCTCGACCAGCTCACTTCTTTAGACCTGACAGAGGTGACGATTTCAGCTTACTCCTGCGACGACACCATAGTGATGGGCGGCGAAAGCAGGTTTGCTGCGGCGTCTATTCCATGCACCAGCTTTTTTTGTAAACCTCTTGTGAGCTTGAAGTTGCCTCTGTCAGTTAAGTCGATAGGATACGCAGCATTTGCTGGTTGCGACCAGCTCAAAGAAATCACATTCCCTGCATCGCTCGACAGCATCAGCAGCTATGCGTTTAGCGGCAGCGCTCTCACCACTGTCACGATTCCAGACAATGTGCGAACCATAGGGCAAGGCGCATTTGCACATTGCACGAGTCTCACATCAGCGAATGTGGCAAGCGAAAACGTGGGCAACGACGCATTCTATGCCGACACCGCACTCACATCGCTCTCTCTCAGCGAAGGGGTGAAGCACATAGGCGAAAGCGCATTCAAGTCATGCACAACCCTCTCCCACATAGCCTTCGACGGCTGTGCGCTCACCACTATCGGAAGCGAGGCTTTTTCTGGCACCGCCCTTCCCCACATCGACCTGTCGGCACAAACTTCGCTTAAAGAGATTGGCGACTGGGCGTTTGCCAAATCCAACGTGGCTACAGTCACGCTTCCAAAAAGTGTGGAACGCCTTGGCGATGGCGCATTCTTCTACGCAGCGAAACTTGAGAAAGCGCACCTAACGAACACGCTCACCACACTGCCTGCCTTCACTTTCGCAGGGGCCGAAACTTTGGTCACCGACAGCATCATTCCTGCCAACACAGAGCGTGTGGAGGCTTTCTCCTTCTACAACGCATGCCAGATGCAGCTAATTGTCGTTCCACAAAGCATAATGCATATAGGCGACAAGGCAATGGCGGGCATGACAGGCCTCAAGACCATCAAGGTCTACACCACCAGCAGCGTGCCGGAATTAGGCGACAGCGTGTGGGCTGGTGTTGACCAGCCGAGCGTAGCGCTCGACCTCAAACATAAAGAGTTGGCAGCAGAATTCGGCAGTGCCCAACAATGGCAGAACTTCCATATATTAAAAGACTACATACTCGGCGACGTGAATGACGACGGCAATCTCGATGTGGCAGACGCTACCCTACTCGTGAACTATGTGCTGGGCAACGCGCCCGATCCATTCCACACAGAATTGGCCGACACCAACCAAGATGGTGAAATTGATGTGACCGATGTGACCACTCTCATCAATATGGTACTGGATGGCAACGAGATTATCATCAGCCGCACCCCCATGCGCCCATAACGACACTCACCCATTATGCGTCTGTAACAATGCAGTCAATTTCAAAGAAAAGCGAAGCCACAACAGCCCTATCCCTACCACACGGCTCTGCTCTGATTGTATGATTTTTCGATTTTCTCACAAATATTAGCAGATAAGGAATTTTATCTGTAAATTTGTGATTAATTCATTATTACTGACCATATATGCGGAAATTCATCATCATAATGATGGCTATGGTTTTCATGGCCACACAAGCATGGGCTGTGGTGATAGAGAATGTGGCAGGCGACCTGTCCAACAGACTGACCGACGCTGAAGCCACCGACCTCACCATCACCGGCACACTCGACGCACGCGACTTCAAATTCATAGCACAGCATCTCGACCAGCTCACCGCCATCGATCTCAGCGGTGCCGCCATACTTGCCTACGAGAATGATGAGCCAGTGTTTGGCGAGCAAATGGCCTACGGAGCCAACGAGATTCCCCAGACCTCATTCTTTGGCAAGCCTCTCACGCAAGTGGTGCTGCCACAGCGTCTGAGCACCATAGGCTACGCAGCATTTGCAGGATGCGGAGGTATCACCCACATCACTTTTCCCGCCACACTCGACAGCATCAGCGGCTACGCCTTCTGTGCCACAGGCTTCAGCGAGCTTACACTGCCTGCCACCGTCACAAAAATTGGCGAAGGGGCTTTCGCCCGATGCGAGAAACTGACAGAAGTGAGCATCGAGTCGGGGGCCATAGGAGCCAACGCTTTTTACGCCGACGCACTCCTATCTTCCGTAACTTTAGGAAAAGGCGTAACAGCTATTGGCAACAACGCTTTTGCCGGGTGCAAACACCTCACCACGCTGAAATGGAGCAGCGCCACACAACTAATGCGTATAGGAAGCGAGGCATTCATAGCCACGCAGATAACCGATGCCGACCTCTCCAAATTCCAGAGTCTTGGTTATTTGGGGGCATGGGCTTACGCAGGCACACCAGTGGAGCGAGTATCGCTTCCTGCCGCCTTGAAAGAGGTGGGTGATGGGGCATTCTACTATGCTCATAATGTGACAAACCTCGTGCTTCCGACAAAAGTGACTAAGGTGGGCGCCTATCTGGCAGCCGGAACACAGGTGAGCAACAGCGACATCTGGGGCAACGATATCACAAGAATCGGCGACTACGCGCTTTACAACCTCGCCGGTATAGACAAAATAGGAATTCCATCACAAGTCACCTACATTGGAAACATGGCCATGGCTGGCATGACCGGCTTGGAAAGAATCACCGCCAAACCCACACAAGTGCCTATGCTTGGCGAGAAGGTGTGGGCGGGCGTAGCGCAAGCCAAAGTGGAACTCACTGCAGCCTCCGCCGCCTACACAAAGGCACCGCAATGGAAAGAGTTCATGGTAAAACGGCGCTACATTCTCGGCGACGCCAATACCGACGATATGGTGAACGTGACCGACATCACCACCATCATCAACCACATTCTCGGCAACAATCCCGCCAAATTCAACTTTGAGGCAGCCGACTGCGCCACCGACAGCGTAATCAACGTGTCGGACATCACCAATGTGATCAATATCATCCTCAGCGGCAACACCACAGAAGTGGTGACTGATTGGAAAGTGAATACCGACGACGAGGTGACAGTAGATGACATCAACATAGCGCCAGGCGAAACCCGCACCGTGAATGTGACGCTTCACAACGGCATTAACTACACCGCACTGCAGTTCGACCTTCACTTGCCTGAAGGCGTGGAGATAGTGAGTATCGATAGGGCTGCACGTTCGGCAAACCACGCACTGTATAGCGGCAAGCTCCCCGATGGATCCTTGCGTGTGGTGAGCTTCAATATGCAGAACGCCAATTTCGAGGGCAATGACGGCGCCATCTTCAGCATCACACTGAAGGCGAGCGGCGCACTAAGCACCGATGCCACCATCTATGTGACAAACACCATACTCGCCACCGCTGCCGACCAGACGTATTTCGCCCCTGCCACCAGCGCACGCCTGACCAGCGCCAGCGCCGTGACTGACGTGAGCAAGCAGGAAGCTAAAGTCTACAGCCAGTCAGGCCGAGTGGTGATTGAGAGTGAAAAGGCCACCACAGCACAGCTCATTGCCATCAATGGCACAAGCATGACCCTGGCAGTGGAGGCTGGACACAACGAATACGAAGCCCCTTCCTGTGGCGTCTACATCGTGCGCATCGAGGGCAAAAGCTATAAGTTACTTATAAAATAATAATGGGAAAAAACAAATTAAAGAAATTTGCCGATATGGAGGCGTTTTCGTGCGTCTTTCAGTTTCCGTTCTCTGTGGTGAGCGATGAATGCTGCCCTATGAGGGGTAAATGGAATAGCGAATATTTTCACAATCAAGCGCCTATCGTCCTTGAGCTCGGCTGCGGCAAAGGAGAATATGCAGTGGGGCTTGGAAAACGCTTCCCCGATAAAAACTATATAGGCGTGGACATCAAAGGCGCGCGCATGTGGACGGGCGCAAAGATGGTGGAGCAGGAAGGCATGAAAAACGTGGCTTTTCTGCGCACCAGCATCGAGTTGATTGACCGTATGTTCGCCCCAGGGGAAATAGCAGAAATATGGATCACATTCCCCGACCCTCAAATGAAAAAGGTGAACAAACGCCTCACCTCCTCACGGTTTCTTGGCAGCTACCGTAAAATACTGAAAGACGGCGGACTGGTGCACCTGAAAACCGACAGTCCATTTCTCTACACCTACACCCACGAGCTCGTCAAGCTCAACCGCCTGCCTGTGGAAATCGACACCGACGACCTCTATCACAGTGGCATGGCTGACGACATTCTGGAGATTAAGACGCACTACGAGAAGCAATGGCTGGAGCGCGGGCTCACCATCAAGTATCTGAAGTTTCACCTGCCACACGAAGGCGAACTTCAAGAGCCCGATATCGATATAGAAATGGACACCTACCGCAGCTACAACCGTGGCTACATACAGATGCCCCAACTCATGAATAAAAACGAAGAAAAACAAGTCTGATTACAAAAAAATATAATAGAAGACAATAATGACCATATATCCAAAACTCATACTCGACGCCCTCAGCACAGTGCGCTATCCCGGCACAGGAAAAAACATTGTGGAAATGGGCATGGTTGCCGACGACATTCGCATCGCAGGCAACAAGGTAAGTTTCTCCCTAATCTTCCAGCGCCCAACCGACCCGTTTATCAAGTCGATTGTGCGTGCCGCTGAAGTTGCCATCATCACCCACGTGGGCGAAGAAGTGGACATCAAGGGGAACATTGCCGTCACCACCATGCAGCCTGCCCCCGAAAAAAAGAAAGAGGAAGAGCCACTGCCTGGCGTTAAAAACATCATCGGTGTGTCGTCGGGCAAAGGCGGCGTGGGCAAATCCACCGTGGCGAGCAACCTTGCCGTGGCGCTTGCCCAGCTGGGCTACAAAGTGGGGCTGCTCGATGCCGATATTTTCGGCCCGTCGGTGCCAAAGATGTTTGGCGTGGAAGACGAGCAACTCTACATGCAGGAAATCGACGGCAAAAACAGAATCATCCCATTAGAGAAATATGGCGTGAAACTACTGTCGATCGGTTTTGTAGTTGACAAGGAGAAAGCCGTGCTCTGGCGCGGGGCCATGGCAAGCAATGCGCTGAAGCAACTCATCATGGACGCGGCATGGGGCGACCTCGACTACTTCATCATAGACATGCCCCCTGGCACGAGCGACATCCATCTCACCTTAGTGCAGACACTCGGCATCACTGGAGCCATTGTGGTCACCACCCCGCAAGAGGTGGCTCTGGCCGACGCGCGCAAGGGGGTGAGCATGTTCCTCGGCAAGCAAGTGAATGTGCCAGTGCTCGGCATTGTGGAAAATATGTCGTGGTTCACTCCCGCATCACACCCCGATGAAAAATACTTCATCTTCGGCAAAGACGGCGGCAAGAACCTTGCAAAGGCGCTTGGAGTGGAACTCCTTGGGCAAGTGCCTCTGGTGGCGAGCATCTGCCGCGGCGGCGACGACGGTGTGCCTGTCACGCTCCAAAACAGCGTTTCGGGGCGCTCATTCATCACCCTTGCAGAAGCCGTGGTGAAGGCGGTAGACAAGCGAAACGCCACACTGCCCGCCACCAAACATGTAGTAACACACTAAACGACACAATACACTAAAACTCATTTAAAAATAAAATTATGAAAAAATCATTACTTCTCTTAGCTGGAGCGGCTATGCTGCTCACCAGCTGTGGCTCGGTACCAATCACTGGCCGCAAGCAACTCAATCTCGTTTCCGACAGTGAAGTGCTTCAATCAAGCCTCACACAATATAAAAGCTACATGAGCTCCGCCACCATTTCTGGCGAGAAGGCTCAAAGCGAGCAAGTGACCCGCGTGGGCAAGAAGATTGCTGCCGCCACTGAGGCTTACCTCAAAGCCAACGGGCTGGAGTCGGAGGTGAAAAATTTCCAGTGGGAGTTCAACCTTGTGAAGAACGACGAAATCAACGCATTCTGCATGCCTGGCGGTAAAATCGTGGTGTATGAGGGATTGATGAAACTCGTTTCGAGCGACGATGAGCTTGCCGTGGTGCTCGGTCACGAAGTGGCTCACGCAGTGGCAAAGCACAGCAACGAGCGATTGAGCCAGCAGGTGCTTGCCCAGTATGGCGCACAGGCCGTGGGCGTGCTCACCCAAGGCAAGAGCGCCGCCACTCAGCAAATTGTGAACCAAGTGTATGGCCTTGGCGCCAACTATGGCGTGATGCTCCCCTACTCTCGCAAGCACGAGAGCGAAGCCGACAAGATGGGTCTTGTGCTGATGTCGCTCGCTGGCTACAACCCACGCACAGCACTCACCTTCTGGCAAAAAATGTCGGCGGCAAGCACCGCAAAAGTGCCAGAGTTCATGAGCGACCACCCAAGCGACGCCAACCGCATTTCAGCCATCGAAAAGGAACTGCCCGCCATTGAAAAGCAATACGCTTCCTACATCAACGCTGGAAAGAAGACAACCACCACAAAATCAACAAAGAAAACAACCACAAAAAAGACCTCCACAAAGAAGTCAAAAAAGAAATAACACCACACACATAGGATATTCATAAAAAATAGAGCGAGGCGAGCATCACCATTTGTGACACTCGCCTCGTTTATTGGTTTATTCCTCTATTTTTTAGTGGATGTAGCGGCTCACAAACCACTTTACCACTTGGGTGTACTGCTGGCGGTGGTCGCTGAGGGAGCGTGCGTGGGCACTGCCCTCTGCCATATAGAGTTCTTTAGGCTGTGGCTTGGCTTCGTAGATGGGGCGCGCCATCCATGTGGGCACGAAATCATCGCTTGTGCCATGGATCACCAGCATCGGCAATCGGCACTTTTTCACTTGCTCAAGTGGCGACGCCTCCTCAAAGTTCCAGCCATAGCGCCACTCGCACATTTCGCTTGCCATATTCAGCAAAGGAAACGGCGGCAGTCCGAACATATCCTTCAATTCGTGCTCAAACTCATCGTGCACACTGGTGTAGCCACAGTCTTCCACAAAGCACTTCACATACGGAGGAACGCGCTCACCCGATATGCACATGGTGGTGGCAGCGCCCATCGATATGCCATGCACCACCATCTGTGTGGAAGAAGAATCGGCACGGAATTTTTTATCGGCAATGTCCATCCACTTCATAACGTCAAGCCTGTCGAGCCACCCCATCCTGATATGGTCGCCCTCGCTCTTGCCGTGGGCATACAGATCGGGCAACAGCAGATTATAGCCCATGTGATAATAAATGTAGCCCACTTGCAGCATCATGGCATTACAGTCTTTATAGCCGTGAATCAGCACAGCCACTCGGTTGGTGCGCACAGGCGAGCAGATATACATGGCGTTGAGCCTGCTACCATTGATTTCCACCGTAGTGTCGTGCATAGCCCCGGAAGCGCTCAAGCTATCCACCCACGGTCGCAGATAGGGACTGTGGCGATATAGGCGTTCAAGAGCCTCTGCTTCGGATCGATGATAAGGAGTGAGCGCAAAGTTGAGCAGATAGAGGCTGCCGCCCACCAATGACGCCGCTACCAGCAGCACCACCACAGATGCGGTGATATAGAGTTTCTTCTTTAAAATCGGTGTCATACTGATGTAGTGTTATTCTAAATGAAGTTTATAGATATACTGTCCGCGCGACCCCACCACAAGAGAGCCACCCACCACCACTGGCGATGACTCAAAATTGGCGCCAAACCGCTCACGGTAGATGACGCGCCCAGATATTCCCTCTATCAGGTAAAGATTGCCGGAAGTGTCGCCAACCACAATAAAAAGTTCACCATTCGGTGTATAGAAGCCCACAGGCGACGACCACGCATAATGGCGCAGCGGAATTTTGTACACCACTTCCCCGGTGCGCTTGTTGAAGGTGTAGAAGTGCCCGTTCCCGTTCACGCCATCATTGGCAAGCGTGGAGAATATCAAGTGCGAGCAGTTGCCGCCGCCCAGCAGTGGAGTACTATACATTCCTCCGTCGAAGTGTTTTTTATTGATGCTCATCTTTGTGCACGGCACTTTCACCGCCCATTCCTCATGCCCGTTCAGTGCATTGAGCTTGGCGAGATGGCACAAGCCAGAGACGCCCTGCCGGTCAACCTCGCAAGCCGTGTAAACGTAGGGCGTACCATTCTCCACTTCGCACACGATGGTGGCGTCTATGTCGTCGTGATTATCATAATACCAAACAGGCTTCATGTTGCACAGGTTGATGCAGAGAATGTTGCCATGGTTATCACCAAAAACACCATAGTTCTTATACACGCACATACTCGACTCCACGCCTGCGCCACCCATTCCTGTTCGGGTGTAGGCCAAGAAGCTGTGTAGGCGCACCTTACCATCTTTCACGTAGTATTTATATATCAGTCCATTCTCGCTTGGCCAGAACACAAAGCCATCGGCATAGACGGGCGAAGAGTCGCTCGCCGGCCAAAAGCGGAAAGCCTTCGCATCAAGCCCAGGCTTGCGGTAAACCACCGAATGGCTAAACAGGTCCACCACATTTTGACAAACCGCGCCATGAGCCTGCACGCCGTGCCCCACATACACCAGCCCGTTGAAACGCGGATCCACCATAGGCGTTCCCTTCACAGGATTGCCCACATTCAGCGGCCGCCTCGACGCCTTTCCCGTACTAAAATTGATAAAATACAGATTTCCACAGAGCGATGCCACCACTATCTCCTGGCGCGAGAAATCGGCAGTGAGCTGTGCCGACGGGGCTGATCTGAAACTCTCAGCCACATTTCTCGGCCATTCCACATACAGGGGCTGTCCGGTCCAACCCGTTCCGCCGCCCCAAGTGCCCACCTTTGTGGGGCTGTAGTCCACGTCGGTCTCAAAAGTCCAGTCCCTTACTATTCGAGAAGGGCGGTGGCTCACCTTGCCGCCAAAGTCGGCGTTGCGGAGCTGATTGGCACGGAATGTGAGATGCGAGGGCGTGGCGCGGTATGGGTCATCGAAGGTTTTCAAGGTGCCATCCACTGTGCTGTCGAGCACCTCCACCTTCCACTTCAATTGCGAAACAGAGGCGAAAGCCGTGTCGGGCAGCGCCACAGTGTCAGGCTGCACAATGGTGTCGGTATCGGCACTGGAGACTTTCTGCTCACCAGAGGCTGTGCGACACGACAAAAACACAAGAAATGGCAATAATGCAATGGTCAATATTAGTTTTTTCATTAATCATTTTCTATTTTTCAAGACAAAAGTAGTGGAAATCTGCCAATAAATAGTTATTTTTGAGGTACTAATTAATAAAATCAACACTAAAACCAATTACTCTAATGAGAAAATTATTACTCGTCATCACTTTGGCAGCCAGTTGTGTAGCCTCATCGATAGCCACCATCACCATCGGCTCTACACAATACGCTGCCGACACGCTTTTTCGCCGCCAAATTGGCCCCGGAATTGTGAACACCATCATCCGTATCCCTGACTTTCCCCTCAATGTGTACCTACTGGAAGCCGACATGAACAACCCCTACAACCGTGTGGAAACCGGACAAGGCCAAGGTGTGGTGGGAAAGACCGAGGCTCTGGCCGGTATGGCGAAGCGATATACCACAGCGTCAAAACGCGTGCTGGCGGGCTGCAACGCCAACTTCTGGTGCGTGGCCAATCAAGGGGCGCAGAGCAAATATATGCTCGGTTCGCCACTTGGCGGTGTGGTGCGCAACGACACCATCATCATGAACACCAATCAAGTGACCGACACTTGGGACGGTGGTCCATCACGCACAGCCATCTCAGCCATCAGCCACGACAAGACGCTCTATTTTGGCCATGCCACATGGCTCGCCACAGTGAGCAGCAGCAGATTGTCGAATATGCTGCCCATATACAAAGTGAACAAGCGCAACCTGCCCAACGAGCTTTGCCTGTGGAACGAGTATTTTGGACGCACACGCGAATTTGAGACTAACTGGACGGGGCACGACGCCCAAGGCTCCTGTAATGCCGACAACTATTATCTTGAACTTGCCGATGGCAGCACATGGATGGTGAACAAGCCCATGACGTTTGTCATTAAGAAAATAGTAAAAGACGCCGACCGCCAGACCCTCGGCAATTACGATGCGTGCATCACCGCCACTGGCACAATGAAAAATGCTATGCGCGTGCACCAAGAGGGCGATGTGATTGTCATCAACCAAGGCTGGACCACCAACGAGAAGGGCATGGAAAAGGTTTCGCCATGGATTGAAAACCTTGTGGAGGGCAACGCTCCCGTTATGCACAATGGCGAACTTACTGGGCGAAACTACGACGAGACCTACAATTCGCAAGTGTATTCACGCACGGGCTATGGCTGCAGCGCCGACGGGAAAAAACTTTATATGATTGTCATCGACAAGTCACAGCACCCTAAGTACGGACGATCTGCCGGATGCAGCACCGAAGCAATGTGCCAAATTCTGAAAAGCCTCTACCCTGATGTGTCGGAAGTGGTAAACTACGATGCCGGCGGCTCGGCTGAAATGCTGGTGAACGACGAAATCATCAACAAAACCACCGAAGGCACTCCACGTGCCGTGGCCAACAGCTGGCTTTTGGAATCGGTGGCACCTGCCGACAATGAGGTGGCGTCTATCCAATTCGCCGATGCCTCGCTGAAGCTCCCCATCTACTCCTCATATCAGCCACAAATCATTGCCTACAACAAATACGGCGATGTGGTGAACGAGCACCTCGAAAGCTTCACCCTCTCATGCGACGCTTCACTCGGCAAAGCCGATGGGCAAAACCTCACCGTGAGCGGAAATGTACTTACTGGCACACTCACCGCAAGCTACAACGGCATCACCGCCACGCTCGACATCACCACCATGTATGCCCAACCAGCCATTTCCCTCAAGCCTGTCATCACTGTTGACGACAACGCCTGGCCTTTGGAAGTGACCGCCACTGTGAATGCCCAAACCTACAGCTATAAGCCTCAAAACTTGCAATGGACAGTGGAAGACCCTTCTATCGCTGTGGTAGAAAACGGAAAAATCCGTGGTCTAAAAAACGGAAAGACACTGATTACCTGCAAAATCGGTGAATTTACCGACACTGATTCCGTATCGGTGGAAATTGCCCCAGAGCCATATCTCTACCAAGGTTGGACTGGCTGGACACTTAAGGGCTCGGGGGCATCGAATCTCTCCATCACAGAAGACGGCGTGGTGAATTACAAATACAGCTCCACACGCGCTCCCTATGTGAAGATGCTGAAAGATGTGCAGTTCTACAGCCTTCCCGATGAAATAGGACTCACATTCACCAGTTCGCAGCCTCTCGACTATATTCAAATCGACGTGCGCAACCTGATGAACACCTCATCCAACTATCAGAAATTTGACTCCGACGGTAAGGGCTTTGAAGCTGGCAAAGAATACACCGTGAAAGTGGATTTAGAACAGATGGGTGGCACTAAAAGCCTCAACACCTACCCCATCAGCATTCAGGAAATCCGCTTTGTGCCCAACAAGGCCTCTGCCACTGCCGGCGCACAATCTATAAGCATCAAGTCGCTCTACTCACACTACGCCAAACACTCACTCCCATCAGGCGATGTGAATGACGACGGCACTGTAAACGTGACCGACGTGACCGCCCTCATCAATAAAATTTTGGGCACAGTCTCCTATTCCGACGAGGTGTGCGACATCAATGCCGACGGCACTGTAAACGTGACCGACGTGACCGCCCTCATCAGCAAAATTCTGTAACGAGGAGCCACACATTGTTTTTGCAAAAAAAAACACATCTCTACTCAACCACGAATTGTAAAAATCACACCAACATTGCTTTCATGCAGTTGCTTTTTATGCTGCATTCTTGTTAGTGTCATTCGCATAATCCGTGGTTGTGTTATTTAAATTTCTGTAAATCAGAAAAAAGTAGTAACTTTGCACGCTCAAATCATAAAATATGACTACATTCCAAGAATTAGGGGTCCGCGAGGATCTGCTGCGAGCTATCGCAGAACTGGGCTACGAAGCTCCTATGCCCATTCAAGAAAAAGTGATTCCACATCTGCTTAATGAAGATTCCGATGTGGTGGGACTTGCCCAAACAGGTACTGGCAAAACCGCCGCTTTCGGCCTTCCTACGCTTCAGCGCGTTGACACCTCGTCGAAGGCCACACAAGCCATCATTCTCGACCCCACGCGTGAGTTGTGTATGCAGACCTGCAACGACCTCAACGACTACGCTAAATACACCGACGGAATGCGTATTCTGCCCGTGTATGGCGGCAGCAGCATTGAAGTGCAAATCCGCGCTCTGCGCAAAGGCGTGCAAATCATTGTTGCCACCCCTGGCCGCCTTATCGACCTGATTAAGCGCGGCGAGGTGAAGCTCGAAAATGTGAACACCGTAATTCTTGACGAGGCCGACGAAATGCTCAACATGGGCTTCGTGGACGATATCAACAACATTCTTGAGCATGTGCCCGACACCCGCAAGATGCTGATGTTCTCCGCCACCATGCCCCCAGAAATTGCACGCATCGCTAAAAAATATATGCACGAGCCACAGGAGTATGTGATTGGCACACGGAATGAAGGCTCCGCAAATGTGCGCCACATCTACTATATGGTGCGCGCCAACGACAAGTACCTGGCGCTGAAACGCATTTGCGACTACCTGCCACGCGTGTATGGAATCATCTTCTGCCGCACCCGCGCCACCACGCAAGAGATTGCCACAAAACTGATGGAAGACGGCTACGATGCCGACGCACTGCACGGCGACCTTTCACAGGCACAGCGCGATGCGGTGATGAAAAAATTCCGCGAGCGCAATTTGCAGCTTCTCGTGGCCACCGACGTGGCTGCCCGAGGCCTCGACGTGGACAACCTCACCCACATTATCAGCTACAGCCTGCCCGACGACAATGCAGTGTATAACCACCGCAGTGGCCGTACTGGGCGCGCCGGAAAGACAGGCGTGTCGATTGCCCTCATACACAGCCGTGAGCGCAACAAACTCCGTGAAATTGAAAAGCACATTGGCAAAAAATTTGAGCGCTGCGAAGTGCCTAAGCCCAACGCCATCATCGAAAAGCAGCTTTTCAACCTTGCCGACCGCCTGGAGAATGTAGAGGTGAAGGAAGACGAGATAGCCGAATTTATGCCTCCCGTGCTGAAGAAGCTGTCGTGGCTCGACAATGAGGACCTGCTCAAGCGTGTGCTGTCGCTGGAATTCAACCGCCTGCTTGAATACTACAAGGATGCACCAGAGCTCGACTATGTACCAGAAAAAGAAAAGGCAAAACGCGAAAAACGCGCCAAGACGAAATACGACAGCAACCGCGACAAAGACTGCCGCACTGCCGAAGAGGGCTACGAGCGTGTGTTTATCAACGCTGGCAAGGCCGACGGATTTTTTGCGCCCACCCTCATCGAGCTGCTGAACAAGAACACGCACGGTGAGCGTGTGGACCTCGGCAGAATTGACCTGCTCTCCAACTATTCGCTCTTCGACGTGAAGGAAGGCGACGCTAAGCGTGTGGTGAAGGCACTGAAAAACGCCGACTTTTTCGGCAAGCGCATCTATGCAGAAGTGGCATCGCTCGACAAGAACTACGCCAGCGAAACGGAAGGCACCGAAGTGAAGCGCAACAGGAAGGAGCGCCGACGCTCGCAGTTCAGCGACAAGGAGCGGTTCGGCGGCGGAGGCAAACGCAGAAGCCGCAAGGAATTCCGCGACGACAGAGATGAGCGACGCACCCGACGCGACAGTGAGCGAGGGTTCAAAAACAGCAACAAAGGCGAAAAGCGTGCAAAAAAAGAATACAACGGTAATTACGACATCTTTATCAACAAAGGCAAGAAGAAAAAGTAAATTCTGAAATAACTCCAGATAAGCGGAAGTCTCCAAAGCCACATGGCTTTACCACACTTTCACACTCAACCTCAAAAAAAAAATCACGATGCACCGGCATTTATGTGTTGGTGCATCTATGTTTTTATTGTAACTTTGCTATTATAGAGAAGAAAATAGTTATGCCCCATATTGTCCACCTCATAGTGCTGTGCATTGCCGTGATGGCGATGAGTTGCTCAAAAAGCGACACTAAAGATAGTGACACTAAAGCGAGTGACACCCTCAGAGCCAACACCGCAGCCTCGCACGCCATGCCTCAGCAAGTGACCATTGCCCTTGCTGGCGACATTATGATGGGCAACACTTGGCCCACCGACCGCCTTCCCACCGACGACGGCAAGCATATCTTCAACGATGTGGCACCCATTCTTCAGCATGCCGACGTGGCATGCGCCAACCTTGAGGGCGTGATAGCCCCTCCCGACATGGGAAAGCCACGCAAAAACCCCAGCAGCAAACGGGCGTTCATGTTCAAGATGCCTCCACGTTATGCCAAATACCTGAAAGAGGCGGGGTTAGACTTCCTCGGACTATCCAACAATCATATTTATGACTTCTACAGCGAGCCTATCGCCTACACGGAGAAAGCCTTGGCTGAGGCGCAAATTGGTTTCGCTGGAGCAAGAGACCCTGCAAAGAAAGGCGCGGCACACACCTTCACGGCCTATAAAAAGATAGGTGGCGTGACTTACGGATTCGCATCGTTCGGCACAGAGCTGTACAACGCCAACCTTCACGACTCGCTTTTGGTTAAAAACATTGTGAGCACGCTCCGGAGCAAGGCTAATGTTGTGATCGTGTGCTTCCATGGCGGCGCAGAGGGAAGCGCGGCGCGCCATCTGCCAAAGAGAGGTGCGGAGATGTTTCACGGCGATAACCGAGGCGACCTACGCACATTCACCCACCGATGCATCGACTTGGGCGCCGATGTGGTGTTCGGCTCTGGTCCACATGTGGTGCGCGCCATTGAACTATATAGAGGACACTTCATCGCCTACAGCTTGGGCAACTTCTGCACATGCGGCATGGGGATTTCCGGACTCACAGGCATAGCGCCATGCATCACTTTGAATATCAGCACAAAAGACGGTAAGTTCAAAAGCGGAAAAATCCACGCTTTCCGTCAGCAGTACATGGCTGGTCCAAAAACCGACAAGAGTGGAGCCGCCATCAGTGAGATTCGCGACCTCACGCTCTCCGACATTAGTAACTCTGCCCTCACCATCGAGAACGACGGGACGATAAGTAAAAAACAATCGAAATGAAAATCAAACGTCAAATATTAGCCTTGTGCGCACTCCTTGCCGCCATGTCGGCAGGGGCGGAAAATGTGCGCGACTTCTTTATCTCCGAACCAGGCCACGTGTTTGAGCTGCTCACACAAGGAGTGAGAGCAGCTATGATTACCATGGCTGAGCAAGGGAAAAAAATTGAGAGTGACAATCTTCATGGCGGCACAGCCAAAATCGACTCGTTAGATGCCACCTACATGTCGGTGCGATGCTCCAATGTGAAGCAAGTGGAGCTGAAATTGCTCACCAAAGGAAAAAGCGACACGGTGATAGCCGTGGTGGAGACGGTGAAACTGCCAGCGCTCGACAGCCGCATCTCCTTTTACAGCACGAGATGGAAGCCCATACCAGTTAGCAAGTGCATGGCTGGCGATGCGCCTACCATAAAGTTCTTCATAAAAAAAGGAACGCCACGCAGCATGGTGGAAGAAGTGATACGCCACATTAGCTTTCCACTCATCATGATGACATTTGGCAAGGCCGATGGCCAGCTCGTGGTGTCGCAGCAGATGGAGGCGTTTCTCGCCCACAGTGAATACAGCAAGATTCGCCCTTATCTCAACGATGACATCACTTACGGCATAGTGGGCACAAAACTCAAACGCTTAAAATAACCACCTCTACGCCATGCTTGAAGAAACCGACACTATAAATGCCAACGGCACAAGAAACGCTCTTGAATCCATATCGCTTTTAGAGTTCAACAACCGCATCAAGCTCCTGATTAGCGACCCAAGCGTGCTGCACTGCTGGGTGGTGGCAGAAACTACCGATGTGAGAGTGAACCGCCACTGCTATCTTGAGCTTCTTCAAAAGCACCCACAGACAGGTGAAACCGTGGCCAAAATCCGCGCTAACATCTGGGCAAGCCGATTCAGCCTTCTCAATGCGCAATTCAAGAAAATCACAGGCCACGACTTCTCCAGCAATATGAAAGTGATGGTATGCGTAAGCGCCACTTACCACCCCCAGTTCGGAATAAGTGTGGTGATTGAGGACATCAACCCGGAGTTCACCCTGGGCGACATGGAGCGTCGCCGCCAGGAAATTATCAACCGGCTCACAAGGGAGGGCTTTATTGACCAAAACAAGTCGCTGCCCGTACCAGCCGTGCTACAGCGCATCGCCATAGTGTCCGCCGCAGGGGCGGCCGGATATGGCGACTTTATGAAGCAGCTCACCGACAATAAATATGGAGTCTGCTTCTACCCATGCCTTTTCCAGGCCTCTATGCAAGGAGCCAATACGGTGCCATCGGTGTTGGAAGCACTCGACAAGGTGGAGAACAGCAGGCATTTATTCGACTGCGTGGTCATCATTAGAGGTGGTGGCGGCACAGCCGAGCTCAACTCGTTTGACAATTATGATTTGGCACGCCGCGTGGCCACGTTTCCGCTCCCCGTGATTGTGGGTATCGGACATGAAAGAGATGTAACGGTGCTCGATTATGTGGCAGGAATCCGTGTAAAAACGCCTACGGCTGCGGCGGAGTACATCATTCTGCAAGCAGCCAACGCCTTGGCACACATTACCGACCTGAGCAATCAGGTGGTAACTATCGCGCGCGACTACATCGCAAGAGCCAAGGAGCAACTGTCGTATTACGCTGGAAACATCCCCATTCTCTCACAGCGCATTATCGACACAAACTTTCTGCGCCTACAAAATTTCTTGCAGAACATACCTCTGCATGTGCAGCGCCGGATAGACAGCGAAGACGCCACGCTGTTGCGTCATAAAGATGCCATTAAGAATGCCGTGGCGCAAATCAGGCTGAAAGAAACGATGAGGTTGGAGGCCTTGACAGACAAATTGGAACTGCTCTCACCAAGAAAGGTGATGGCACGCGGCTATACGGTGGTCATGTGCGGCGACATCAAGACCGATGCATCACAGATTAAAGCAGGAGATAAACTGACCATCCATTTCCGCGATGGCAAAGTGGTGGCCACAGCCAATGCAAGTATTAAAGACGATAAAATATAGACAAACAATAATATGGAACAGCAAAACGAACTCACCTACTCATCAGCAGTGAAGGAACTTGAAAACATCGTGCAGCTGATGCAAAGCCCAGAATGCTCCGTCGACAAACTCGGAGAATACACCAAGCGCTCAGCAGAACTGCTGAAAATATGCAAGGAAAAGCTCACCGCCACTAATGAGGAGGTGCAGAAAATCATTCAGCAGCTCGACGAGTCGGAGAAATAAACCCCGTGCCTAATATTCGGCATAGCGGCCGTTAAATGTCTGTCAAGGAAATGCGGTGGTTAGCTTTCATTTTCCTGAACTCTTTCGGTGTCATTCCCGTCACCTGCTTAAACTGTGCGGAAAAGTGCGCCTGTGAGCTATAGCCTAATGCGTAGGCTATCTCGCTGCTGGTCTGCTGACTGTAGCGGAGTAGCTCTTTCGCGTACTCAATGCGGTGAAGTATAGCGAAACGCTCAATAGTGATACCTCTCACCTCGCTGAACAATTTGCTCAGCGTGCTGTAGTCTTTATGAATGCGCTGGCTCAGATATTCTGAGAGCTTGGGGTGCTCTCCACTGATTCTTGCCCATTCCATCACCGCCACGCGAAGCTGCTCCACAAGCTGAGTGCGAGGATCGTCGAGAAGTTCAAACCCTAACTCATCTAAGGCGACCGACAGCCTTTTGCGCTGTTCCTCGTCCAGACTGCCTTCTATCTCAGCCTCACCAAGATCCACGTCATTCACTTCAAGCCCCATATTCACGAGCGTTGTCCTCACTGCCATAATGCAGCGAGGACAAACCATATTTTTGATAAACAGTTTCATACGCTCCCCATAAAGGCATTATTTTCCCTTCTTCACATCCTTTATTTCGTAGCCTATTTTCTTGAAGGCTGCCACGAAGTCGCTGAAGGCGGTTTTTGAGGGGTCATACACAATGGTGACCGTCTGGTTGCCGATAGAGGTATCGATGCTTTTTGTGCCTTTCACAAACCGTATGTTCGACTTGATTCTCTTCTCGCAGCTCTGGCAGTGCATCTGTGGATTGGTAGTCACGACCAAAGTGTCGGTTTTGTGCGACTGGGCAGCAGCAGCGAATACGCCCATCGACAGCGCCATAAACATTGCTGATAAACAAATCTTTTTCATAGCGATATTTTTATTATGATGATTGATTGTACCGTTAAATTTTTTCCAATTTGAATCGCACGCCTATATAAGCCATGGCCCCTGTTATCGGCCCCCAAATTTGAGTGGCGTCGAATGAGGATGCCCACGGATGGTGTGCGTCGAGTATGGGGTTCTTTATTTTATAGTTGGTCAGGTTCTCTCCGCCCAAATAAATGCTGAAATTGCGGAACTCTCTGGTCACTTGCGCCTGAAGCTGAAAATACGATGAATATTTTGTGCGGTCGTAGCGTTCGCCGCCGCCATTGAGCTGGGCCGTAAGGTCGAACTGCCACAATTCCAGCGGGGTCTTATACGAAAGTGTAAGTAGCCCCTTGTAGCGAGAAGTGAGAGGCTTGCGACGCAAAACGCCATCGTAAGTGCATTTCACATCATTCAAGCGGAATGCGCCAGTGGCGGTGAATCCGCTGAACAGTGGATAGGTGGCGTCGATTTGGAAGGTATGGCTATAGCTTTTCCCGTCGAGGTTTTCAAAAGAGAGAATACGTTCGCCCGTGGTGCCCGCCTGGGAATAGTTCACCACCATCTGGTGCAAAAAGTCGGTGTAGTAGTATTCAGCGTTCACCTCCAGATACTTGTCAGCCACCAGCAAATTCAGTCCTGCCGACACGCCCATGTTCCATGCTTCCTCCTGCTTCAAGTTATCACTTAACAGCACCTTCCGTCCGGTGGCGAGAAGGGTGGCGTTTTCAGCCAAAGCGTGGGGTGAGCGGTAGCCCTTGCCCACAGAAGCCCGCAAAGTGAGCGCATTCACAGGCGTGTACTTCACATGCAGGCGAGGTGTGAAGAATCCGCCATACACGCTGGAGTAGTCCCATCTCACGCCAGGCATCACGGTGAGTTTGCTGCCTAATTTATAAGTGTACTGGGCATATACACCAGAAGTGGTTTCCTTGTCAGCCCCTCTACCCGGGTTGGCTGATGCCCCAAACAAATTGAACCGTTCGCTGTAATAATCGTGGTTGACCGATGCCCCAACGCTCAGGTTATGGTGGTCGGTGAAGTCGGTCTCAAACATCAGCTGGGCATAACCGTTTTTCTGTGTCACATCATACTGCGTGTTTCCGAACTCGTTCCAAGCGTCATGCCATGAGCCGTGAAGCATCAGAGCGAGCGATGTGGCATGTTCGGCGTTCAGCGTGAAGCCATTTTTCCACTGTGCCTCATAGCGGTTGGTGGTGACCGATGTGGTGTAGAGAGGGACGGCCATATCTTGTGGGGACATGTGCTTGGCGCTCTGCCCGCCGGTGCGCTCATCCCGAAGCATGCGCACAGAGAGCTGGCTAATCCATGTGGGCGACAAATAAGCCCACCGGTGCATCAAATTATACTGTCTGACTTTTGGCATATCCATAAAGCCATCGCCATTGCCGTCGTGCTCTGTCTGCCTATTCTCGAAATGGGCAAGAAGTCCGGTGGAGAGGCGGTCGGTGATGTGCAGGTTGCCGTCTAAATTCACCTCCTGCTTCAAATCGGTGTCGAGATAGGCATTGGCGTGAACTCCCTCGGTGAGCTGAGGCTTCATAAACTCTATATTGATTTGGCCTGTGGTGCTTTCATAGCCGTTTTTCACGCTCGATGCCCCCTTGCTCACCTGAATAGACTGCATCCATGGTCCTGGCACATAGCCAAGTGAGTATGGAAGTGAGGCCCCTCGCAAGTTTGGCACATTCTCAGTAAGCATTTGCACATAAGTGCCCGACAGGCCGAGCAGCTTGATTTGCTTCGCACCTGTGGCGGCGTCGCTATAGCTCACATCCACCGAGGGATTAGTAGTGAACGACTCGCCCAAATTGCAGCAGGCGGCACGTATCAGTTGGCCTTGTCCAATAATATCTACATTCTCGGCTCTTAATTTTGAGCGCAAGCCATTTGTGGCACGAACCACTACATCACCCAACTTGTAATCCTCTGGCATGGTGTCGGTAACTGCCACTTCTTGTGCCTGTACCATCTGTGGCAAAAGCGAAACTGCCAGGGTTGCTAATGTTAAAGACTTCTTGCTAACTTTCATATCCTACTATATCAAATTTCACAACTTTTATGTGATGCAAAGTTACACACCTACGCTCAATGTGAAATTACATAATTATGGATAAGATTTACAGTGCGCACTTGGGAGGGGAATACAAAGCGCGTATAGCGGACGCGTGGAAAGTGCTACTTTTCCTCCAAGAGCGCCACAGCATAGGCCGAGATGCCCTCCTCGCGTCCCGTAAAGCCAAGGTGCTCGGTGGTAGTGGCCTTGATGCTCACTTGTGTAAGCGCACACCCCATGCATGCCGCCAGCTGCTCCTGCATGGCAGGAATGTGGGGATTGATTTTCGGACGCTCGGCACAGATGGTGATGTCGCAGTTGCCAAGTTTATAGCCTTGACCATCAATCAAGCGAGCCACTTCACGCAAGAGTTTGCGGCTGTCGATGCCTTTGTAGCGAGGATCGGTGTCGGGGAAATGATAGCCAATGTCGCGCAGGCAAGCCGCGCCTAACAGGGCGTCGCATAAGGCATGTATCGCCACATCTGCGTCGCTGTGTCCCAGCAGGCCAAGAGAATGCTCAATTCTCACACCGCCAAGCCACAGTTCCCTGCCAGGCACTAAACGGTGAACGTCAAAACCCATTCCTATTCTCATAAAGCGCAGTTTTTTTTGTGGGATTATTTGCGGCCAAACAGATTCTTAATGCCGTCCATGTCGAACGACAAGGTGAAGCGAAGTGTCTGGTCGAGTGGACTATTTTGCGCAGTGGCAATCATATACGACGCATCAATCTTAAGCACATTGAGGGCAAAACCCGCACCGAAGCCGAAGTAGCGTCTGCCCCCGGAGAATTTGCTTTCGTGGAAATAACCTCCACGAAGGAAAAATTGCTGATTATAGGCATATTCAGCGCCCACTGAATAGGTGATGCGCTTAAAGGTGTTTTTATCGAAAGAGTCAAAGATACCGGAAATCGACGATTTGTCTTTCCAGGCTTGAAGAGCTGTCTCATAGGCCTCCTGGTCATTATCATAGTCTGACAGGCGGGGCTTCGCCGGGACCAGGAGCTTATTGGCATCGAGTGAGAAGGTGAGATTGTGGTAGTCGGCAAGCGGGAAGGTGAAAGCGGTGCCTATGCGCAGGTTTGTGGGCAAGAACGCAGGGTTGTCGCCATGGTCATACGACACCTTTGAACCCACATTCGAAAGGTTCCAGCCCCACGACCACTGGCACTCGTTTCGCCCTATCACAGGATAGGTGGTGAAGTAGCCAGATATGTCGGCGGCAAATGCCGATGCTCCTTTGCTGCCCTCGGTTGAAGAATACTCAGAATAGCCAAGGTCACTGTAAATGTAGCGGAGCACAACGCCCATCGAGAACTTTTCGCTCAATTTGCGGGAATAGCCCACATCCACTGCCATTTCAAACGGATTAATGCTGCCCACTGAAGCACCACTTTCCTCGCGGCTTTGTATCTCGCCCAAGGAGAAATAGCGCATCGACGCGCTCACCGCCTGATTGTCGCCACCGCCTATTTTCCAGTAGCCGGCAAGATTGGCGAGAAATATATCGTTCACAATCTTACGCATCCAAGGCGTGTAGCTCAGCGCCACACCAGCGGAGCTTTCCGCAAAGGCGTATTTCGACGCATTCCAGAATTGGGAGTTCACATCTGGGTCAGTGGCTGCGCCGAGGTCGCCCATGGAGGCACCGCGCGCGTCAGGTGTGATGCCAATCGAGCTTACACCTGTGGTAATAGGGTTAAAGTCTTGGTCCTTGATGTCGGAATCATCTGCTTTAGCAGAGATTGCACAGGTGGCAAACACTGCTGCGAATATAAAAATTTTTATCAGTTTCATCAATTATAATATATTGGTCGTTGAAATTATAACTATAAAATTCCTTTATTATTGTGCAGTCCACGTGCTTTTCCGCCAAAAAAGTGTCGACACTCATATCAAAATGAATGCCGACACAAATTATGATTTCTCCCGGTGCTTAACACCTGACTTCTTAATCATATTTCTCACTCATCAGTCACGGTTGCCGAATATGCGGAGCAAATAGAGGAACAGGTTGATGAAATCAAGATAGAGGGTGAGGGCGCCGATAGCGGCGAGCTTGCCCACATTCTGTTCGCTCGTTTCATAAGCCATCTGCTTGATTTGCTGCACGTCCCATGCCGTGAGACCCACAAATATGAGCACTCCGGCGGCACTGATACCCCAAGTGAGGGCAGAGCTTGCCAAGAACATATTAACCAACGACACCAAAACCAAGCCGATGAGCGCCATAAACAGGATTGAGCCCATCTTACTGAGGTCTTTCTTGGTGACATAGCCATAGGCTACCATTGCGCCAAAAGTGCCTGCGGTGATAAAGAATGTCTTGATGATGGAATCACCTGTGTAAGCGAAGAATATCGGAGTGAGTGTCACACCGGTTATGGCTGAATAGAGGTAAAACAGCAGTGATGCTGTGCCTGCGCTCATTTTGTTGATACCCGCTGAGAGCCAGATCACCAGACCGAACTGGGCAATAATCAAACCGAAAAACAGAAATTTGCTTGAGAACACTGCTTCAAGAATGGCAGGGGTGCTTGCAATACCGAGCGAGACGAATGCCGTGACAAGAATGCCCAAGAACATTTTGCCAAACACGCGTTGCATCGTTCTTGCTATGTAAGACGACATACTCAACTCTGCCTGAGCGGCAGTGACAGTGCTGAAACCTTGTTGCTGACTGTTGAGATAATCAAGATTGTTCATAATCTCCTCTTATTTTAATAAAGTTAATAATCCATTTTCAAATATCACTGATAGTGTAAAGAAGCAAAAACCGTGCCAAACTGCTTACATTCGCTCTGGCACCTCCACTCCAAGCAGGCTGAAGCCGCGTCGAAGAATATCTGCCACAGTGCTGGAGAGCTTCAGGCGGAATGCACGGGTCACGCCGTTCTCCTCTTTCAGTATGCTATAGTCGTGATAGAACTGGTTGTAGCTCTTCGCCAGCTCAAACACATAGTTGGCTATCAGCGCGGGGCTGTAGGTGCGGCCTGCCTCCGAAACCACAGTGGGGAAGTCGGCGATGCGCTGGATAATCTCTATCTCCTTTTCATTTGGCTCATAGGCGGTGATGTCGGTCTGTGCATCGGCGGCCTCGCTCTTGCGGAGCACGGAGCGAATGCGCGCGTAGGTGTACTGAATGAATGGGCCTGTGTTGCCATTGAAGTCGATCGACTCCTGCGGATTGAAGAGCATATTCTTGCGTGGGTCCACTTTCAGAATGAAATATTTGAGCGCACCCAGCCCAATGATGCGGTACACATCGTCCATTTCTTCTTCCGGCACACCCTTCAGGCGGCCCTCACTCATCTTCTTGGCGGTGGCAATCATCTCGTCCATCAGTTCATCAGCGTCCACCACGGTGCCCTCACGGCTCTTCATCTTGCCGTTAGGCAGTTCCACCATGCCGTAGGAGAAGTGAATCAAGTCTTTGCCCCAGCTGAAGCCCAATTTGTCGAGCAAGAGCGACAGCACTTGGAAGTGATAATTTTGCTCATTACCCACCACATATATCATCTGGTCGATGGGATAGTCCTGGAAACGGAGTTTTGCTGTGCCGATGTCTTGTGTCATATACACAGATGTGCCATCGGTGCGGAGCAGAAGTTTTTGGTCAAGGCCATCGGCAGTAAGGTCGGCCCACACAGAGTTGTCGTCTTTGCGGTAGAAAATGCCCTTTTCCAGTCCTTCAAGCACTTTTTTCTTACCCTCAAGATAGGTGTTGCTCTCGTAGTAAATTTTATCGAAACTCACACCCAGGCGGGCATAGGTTTCATCGAAGCCGGCATACACCCAGTCGTTCATCATACGCCAGAGTGAGCGCACCTCCTCGTCACCGTCTTCCCACTTCTTGAGCATGGCGCGAGCTTCCTTCATCAGTGGCGATGCGGCCTCGGCCTCTTCCTTGGTCATGCCCTGGTCCATGAGTTGCTGCAGTTCGGCTTTATAGTGCTTGTCGAAAGCCACATAGAAGTCACCAATCAGATGGTCGCCCTTCTTGCCTGCTTTTTCGGGAGTGATGCCATTTCCCCACTTTTGCCATGCCAGCATCGACTTGCAGATGTGGATGCCACGATCGTTCACGATGTTGGTCTTAACCACCTTGTTGCCATTGGCCTCTAAAATTTTCGCAAGGCTGAAGCCTAACAGATTGTTGCGCACATGGCCCAAGTGGAGGGGCTTGTTGGTGTTAGGCGAAGAGTATTCTATCATCACCAGACGGCTCTTGTCGGTCACTGGCTTGAAACCGAACTCCTTGTCAGCAGCCACGTGCTGAAGCACGGAAGTCCAGAATGAAGGCTTGATGGTGATGTTGAGAAATCCCTTAATCACATTGAATTTCTCCACTGCCTCGCAATGGGACACCAAGTATTCGCCAATCTCCTGGGCAGTGTCCTCCGGGCGCTTGTGCGACGCCTTCAAGAAAGGGAACACCACAATCGTCAAATTTCCTTCAAACTCCTTTTTGGTGGTGGAAGGCACGATACTTTCCGCTGCCACATCCACTCCATAGAGCGCCTTCACCGCATCGGCGGTGGACTGTGCTAAAATATTATCTATCGACATATTTTTATCTTTTTCTATCTATTTTCTAATAATCACACTTCTTTTCAACTTGCAAAGGTAAGAAAAAGAAACCATAGTTCAGAACCACGCTCCACATTTTTCAAAATTTTCCCAAGGTCACATTTTGCTATCGCTTGAAGCAAACGGTGTTGGCGACAATCACCGCCGCCACTGCTATGGCTATCAAGGCCATTGTCAAGGCCAAGCACACCAAGGCATCGGAAATGAAGGTAATCAGCACCACATAAACTCCACTGAGCCATAGCAGCGCTGCCACAAGCCACCGGAGCCGCCCAATGTTCACTTTTTGCTTCTCATCGGCTGGGGCAGTATTATAGCCCGCAATCAAGCCATCGGCCTTACCTGCGGCTATTACAACGCCCATTACCAGCAGGCACAATGCTATGCCTGCCGAAAGAATGACACCGACGGATATTTGCATTGTAAGCATCATAGTTTCGCCATTATACCATTTTCCCTACACCACTTGATAAACCGTAAACGACTTGGCATGAAGAAGATACCCTTCAACGTGCATATTCCACATTTTCGACAGTATGCCACAATAAGTCTTAACCTGGCGAATGTAGGCCTTCTGTTGCTTTTCACTCGGTGCGTCGCCAAACTTGTAGTCGATGACCAAAGCGCGGCCGTCGGGCGTGCGCACTATGCGGTCGGGGCGAAGATGGCGGGCTGGGGATGACTCGGTGGCAGGAATGTGTATGGCGCGCTCGTTGTACACCCGATTGCCTTCCGCATACCAGGGTGCGGTCTGTGGGTCGGTCGTCAGCCTATGCAAAAACGCCTTGGTTCTGCTCACCGACCACTCGCCCTCATCGCCAATAATACGCCGCTTCACAGCATATTCGATAGCCTTATCCACATTTTTTTTCGTGCGAATGCGGCTCATGATTCGATGCAGGCGGTTACCGCTCTCCTGACTCTCGGTCACAAGCTCGGGCAGTTTCACCCTCAGCCTGTCGAGCGCAGGCCTCACAGTGTAGTCGGGCATCATTTCCTGCTCTATCACCACATCATCGGGCGAGGCGGAAGGCTCCTCATACATTTCCTCTTCACCTATGCAGTAATACGATACAAGACCTTTCGTGTCCTCATCTTCGCTTTTCACCGTTTTACATCCTTCAATCTTTGGGAAAATGGTGAGCAGTTGCTCATTTATATAGGTGCACGATTCGCCATTGAAGCTCTCCGACAATGTGGAGGAAAATATGTGAAGCGCCTGACGCGGGCGAGTGAATGCCACATACGATTTATTCAGACTGTCGATTACACACTCTTCCAGCAATGGGGAGGAGAACGACGCTAACGGCGCAAGCTTGGCAAGCAACCTTCCGGGTATCGGAATCAGCGGCGGCACTATGTCGGCATCGGCTTCTGAAGAAGGAACATTCATAAAAGGTGCAGCAACTGATGAGTCGGAGCCATCTGGGCTCAGCCAGTTGGCACGCGGCACCCAGCAGAGCTCATCCATTCGCTCCATTTGCCAGTCGGCAAAAGGCACAATCACACAGGCGCGCTCCAAGCCTTTGGCCTTGTGGATGGTCATCACCTCCACGGCATCTTCGTTTTGCCCAGAGTCGATGGCTAATTTGTCTTTTTTCGCTTCCCAATATTTCAAAAACTCATAAATAGTGCCTCCGCTGCTCCGCTGCGAGCAAAAATCAAGCACAACGCCTTGAAATGCCAGCAAAAAAGAAGTTTCTGCGCCCTTGTTCAGTCCTATGGGCTCCAAAAATTCCTTGATAATCTTATCCACCACACCAGAAAGGCTCGCCTGTTCGCTCTGAGAATTGGGCAGCAGTGTTTTCAGCTGCTCGGCAAAAATAGCCATCTGTTCCTTTTCCGGCTTGGCGCGAAACGCATCGTTATCCCTAAACACATCGGTTAACAGCTGACCAGGGTCAGCGTCTATTCCTTTCTCACCTAAGGCATGGCCAAAATCATGCAGCACTTTGTAAAAAAACTGCACTCTCAATCGCTGCTTTTCCACACTCTGTGCCGCCGAGAGAGAGCCATCGGCTTCTTCTTCGCCGTCCTCGTCATCAGGCACGCACTGCGACGAGTTGATGAAATAAAGCACGCTCACAATCATTCGCACAGCCGCTGAGTTCTGGAGCAGCAGCGACTCTGCCGACACGATGTTCACAAGCCTATCGGGGTGTTGCTGGTTGTAGTCTAAAATGGCGTTCACCACGTCCACTCCCTCTTTGTTTTGGTTCACCAACACCAAAATCTTGCCAAACGGGAATCCCAACCGCTCATGCTGGTCGAGGATATAGTAGGGAAGCAGTTTCAACACGCCACTCTTGCCGTAGTATTTCTCGCCCGTGGATTTGTCGGTATAGACAGGAAACGAAGATTTATTCTTGCTGTTAGGAGCGCCGTACACCAGGTTCAGCTTCACAAACCCTTTGGCGCGAGCGTCCTCTTTCTCCTTGTCGGGATTCACCGGATAGTCCTGGTGCAGCTTGCTATACGTTTTCTGTAATTTTTCAAATGAATTATGGTTTGATTTATAGTAATCGAGCACCAGCTTGAAAAATTCATTGTTGAAGGCTATCACAAGCCTTGCACTGCGACGGTTGATATGCAAATCCACAGAATCGTCGTAGTAAGCGCGGAATTCTGTCGGAAGCGCCGTTTGAAACAAGTCGGGATCGCTGTTCCGGAAGCGGTAGATACTCTGCTTCTCGTCGCCAATGATAAGGTTGTAATGCCCGGTAGAGAGGCTATTTTCAAGGAGAGGCTTAAAGTTGTCGTACTGCTTACGGCTGGTGTCCTGAAACTCGTCAATCATAAAATGATTGAGCCACACGCCCATTCGCTCATAGAGAAACGGCACTCCACCTTCAAGCACCTTGGCAATCAGGTCGGCGGTGTCGGAGATGAGAATCTGGTTGTTGTCTTTACGAAACTGCTCCAGGTATTCGTCAATCTTTCCAAGCAAGCCAAGTTGCCAAAGGTTTGACACTATCGACTGAGCCACGTTCATGGTCTCAATCCACGCAAGATACTGCTTGAGCATGGACTGAAGCCTTGGCAGATATTGCTCCATCAGTGCGTCGGTGAGCGCGCCCTTCTTGAAGGCTCCTTGAAGTTTTTTAACATCGTCGGCATAGGCTGTCAGTGTCTTCAGATTACTGTCGCTCATTGATGCCACATCGCTCACATTCATCAGCTTAAAGAGCGGGTACCGTTTGTTGAGCTGGTCGGCGGTTATGCCCATCTCCCCCAACAAATCAGCCACATGCACATAAAAGCCTGCCGCATCAGCCTCACGTTTTGCCCTCACGCTCGCCAATGCCGACTGAAACTTTGCCAGGCGTGATTTCCCGCCATCACCCACATCCTTCAGGTAATCCCTGATTTCTTCGTGGTGTTTCATGAAATGCTCGTTGCCAAGCACTTTTGCAAAATCAGCCAAGTCTGCTACCATCTTATTGCCGAAAAAATTCCAGTCGTGCTGGTTGCGCACCTGTTCCGACACATAATTCTCTACCCACTTTGCAAGAAAGCCCGTGTTTCTGCCGTCGCCCACACTCTGCATCAGTCCGCCCACGGCTTGAAGCATAGCGTATTTTTCATCGAGCTGAAGGTCGTAGTCATATTCACGGTCAAGCTCATAAACAAATGTGCGCAGCACCGTCTGGAAAAACGAGTCGATAGTGCTCACGTTGAAAGCCGTGTAATCAAACAGAATGTCTTCAAGCGCCGCCTTTGCCGCCTCCTTCAGTTGCTGGGGCGAAGTGGAAGGGTGAGCTGCCAAAAAACTCTGCTCATAGGCGCCGCAAGTGCCTTGAGAGAGTTCATAGAGGCGCACGATGATGCGCTCTTTCATCTCTGCCGTAGCCTTGTTGGTGAAAGTGATGGCCAAAATGTGCTGGTGGTAGCAACTGTGTAGCGGACGCAAATTGCCATCACCCCCCCATAGCAGTTGCTCAATATACTCCTTAGCGAGCGTAAACGTCTTGCCCGCGCCAGCCGAGGCTTTAATCACATGAAGGTTTTTTGTGTGTTGGTTCATTTTCTCCACAGGTATTATGTATTTTTAATGTTATGTAATTGTTATTCGCCAACCTGCAGCTCAAATAATCCGAGCCTTGAAGCCCATGCCTTTGAGCATCTGCACCACTTTTTCTCGGAAATCGCCTTGAATAAGGATTTCCCCGCCACGGGCAGATCCGCCCACACCACAATGCCGCTTCAGTTCGGCTGCGAGTCGCTTCAGCTCCTCATCATCGCACAGAAGGTCGGTTACAAGCGTGACCTTCTTGCCGTTACGCCCCTTTTTGTCGAGCATCACGTTCACCATTTGTCCGCCCTGCTGTGCAAGGGCATCGGCTTTGGCCTCGGTGGCAGAGGACTGAGCTGCCTTAATTTCTTGTTCAGTGGGCACTTCCACGTTGAAAGCTGCGCCAAGTTTTTCTCTCCAGTCTTGCATATTTTTTGTGCCACTCCCGCTTTTGGAACCAAAACAGGAGTAAAGTTATGGTTTTCTGTTTACAAAAATAATGCTTAAATCGGGCATTACCAAATACTGCGCCGATTTAAGCATCTATTATTATTTCAAATTACGCGTAATGGAATTACGGCGGTTATGCACAAGGCGTCATTTCTTAGCCTTGAAAAGAACTTTGCCTTCGCCATCGAGGAAACTCACCTCTGTGCCATCGGCTGAAATCTTATAACTTGCCACTTTGTTGAACGCATCAACAAATTCATTCTCGCGCATCACATCGGGGCACATCATCCGCGTCATTCCGCCAGTGGTGAACGAGATTTTACCATCTTTAGCCACAGAGTAGTCGGCAAAAATCTGGTTGCACCCCACAGTGGCGTTCACACGCTTGCCCTTAAAAGAAATGGTGGGCGTGGCTTCCACCTTCTGCAGTGGCGTGCCGTTCAGTTCGGTGATAGTGTACGACTTGTCGGAGAGCGTGGCAGTAGTGCTTTTGCATGAAGCAAACACAAGCGAAGCTGCCAAGGCAGCAAAGTAACAGTATTTTTTCATCATCAAATCATTTAATTTGGTGGTTATGACTATATCATGCCCACAAAGTTTAAAAATCGGAGAGCAAAATTACAAAATATCCTCATAAAAGGCAGTCATTTTCGGCAGAAATCGAAATTGCAGAAAAATTTTCTCCCGTTTTTATGGCACAATATCAAATTAAATCACTACTTTTGTCAAAGTTTACTAATAATTAATTATTCACTAACTCATAAATTTTATTTACAACAATGGCATACGTAATTGATGACACTTGTGTAGCTTGTGGAACTTGCGCATCTGTTTGCCCTACTGGCGCAATCAGCGAAGGCGACAAGTATGAAATTGACCCAGATGTTTGCATCAGCTGTGGCTCTTGCGAGGGTGCTTGCCCTAACGGCTCTATCTCTGAAGGCTGATAGCCCACCCCTGTGCAAAGGTCATTTTCCTCTGACTACAGAAAAAATTAAAAGTCGTGCTTCAATCAATGAGGCGCGACTTTCTTTTTTGTCATTTCTTACGGAGCACTTAAGATCACTTCACTTGAAAATTGAGGATAGTGCAGGCACGGTCGCACCTCACATACAGCGGGAAGGTGAGCGATTTCATCGTCTCGGGCATCTTTTGCAGCGCGCCCGGACGCAGACTTATCTCAAAACCAGTGCTTTTCTTGGCCTTGCTCTCCAACTTGCACTCAAAATATGCGTTGTATGGCTCCGGTATCATGCCCTCGCATTTTTTAGCTGGCACCGACACAATCAGTGGTGTGTCCTCTGCCACTGCTCCCACCTCGGTGTAAGCATCAGGCAGCCCAGCCTTCACTGGCATATACTGTGCGAAATTCACAATGGCGCCCACTCTCTGCTTTTTAGGCTCATAGATGAAGTCGTCCACCCACATGCGGTAATACGGACGGTCGATGAGCACAGCCACCCTGCCCGACGATGTGAAGCGCACCACATCCTCTTTACGGATGGCGAGATAGCCGCCATACTGCTCCACCGCCGCCTTGTCGGTAAAGGTGTTAAGCTCTGGCTCGTTTTCCTCCACATGGCCTAAATCCTGTGCCTTCATCACCTCGATAAAGGAATAGACTCCTGCCGACACGAAATTCATGTCGCGGGTGATATAGATGTCGGTATTGCCCATGATAGTCTTGCCGTGGTCCTCGTTCATCATGTTGAGAGACACCATATCGTCGGGCACATCAAAAGGGTCTTTATCGCTGCATGCCACAAGTGAAAGAAGTGTGGCAGCCAATAGCATGGCTTTTATCGGCAGTGTTTTCATCATCATATATGTTCATCAATCAGAATGAGAATTTCACACCAAAAGCCGGGATAAAGCGCGTGCAGTGTTTCACCATCTGAAAAGTTTGCTCAGTGTAGATGGAGAAACCACTGGTGATGCCGTATTCCGCGCCGCAGCCCACATTCACACCACAGTTGTCCGCTCCACCGCCATTCACATAAGCCAAGCCTGCCATTGGATACAACTCAAAGCCTGAGCCCGTGCCTACCACATACTGCAAGTTGAGGTTAACATTGGTGAAATGGCCATGGTCGCCCGACGAGAAAGTATAAATCAGCTCAGGCGCCACCCGGAAATTCTTCACAAACTCATACTCCAGCTGCACACCCAAGCCGGATGCGCCCCCTTTTGTGGAATAGTTGTAGTCCACGCCCACCGACATATTCCCTTGTGCATACAGACCCATAGCCGCCATGACGGCAAATATTAGAGTTATAACTATCTTTTTCATAAATAAATCCCCTTTTTTTAAAAAATCATATTTTGGTTAAACTGTTATATCTTTTTGTTGACCCCGCAGATGCTCTGCGGCATCCTTGGTTTGAACTTCAGTGTTCTCGTCGCTTAATTTTGGCTGATATTTGTGCAGCTTCACCTTCATCTCGTCAAATCCCTGGCCAAACACGCTGTCGGTGGGCGACATTGAAATGAACGCTTGAGGATCGATGCGCTTGATGATGCGCTGCACATTCACGCTCTCATATTTACGGCACACCACGAGCAGCATCTTCACATCCCGCTTGCTATACCAGCCCGTGCCGTGGATAAGCGTGCAACCGCGCCGGGCCTCGTTGTTGATAGCGTTGGCTATATCGAGCCACTGCTCGCTGAATATGAGGAACTGCACCCCCTGCACACGCCTATTGATTGCCATATCGGCAGCCACAGAGTTGATAACCAAAAACACATAGCCATACAGCGTGCTGTCCACATGATGGAAAAAGAAATATGAGGAGGTGATGATAATCAAGTCGCAATACAGCATCATACGCCCAAACGACACGTTGCTGTGCTTGTTCACCATGGCCGCCACCACATCAGTGCCGCCACTGCTGCCACCATGTGAAAATGTTATGCCAAGCCCCACACCACACAGCACTGCGCCTATGATAATGTTCATGAACGGCTGCTGCGCCACAAGCGGATGGGGAAAATGCGGTGACAGCACTCCTAAGAATATGCTGAAAATCGTGGCTCCAAAAATGGTGCGAATCACAAACTGCTTTCCTACAATCCGAAATGCCACCACAAGAAGCACCACATTGATCACATAGTTAGGTATGGCAATGTTGATGGTGCGGTTTGAGAGAAAATACACAATGGTGGCAATACCAGTCACGCCACCAGTCACCACATTTTCTGGTATAATAAATGCCGAGAAGCTAAAAGCACATAAAAATAGTCCGAACACGATCATCACATAATCCCGCGACTGACTGATGAGGCGATGCACTGAAAATTTCATTTTGCCATTAGTTGATTGAAGCATTAATCGAATATGCTAAATTAAGCAATAGTTTTGATATAGATGTTTTTTTTCGGCATTTTTTGCGGCTGTACCGGTCTTTTTTCGCATCTTTGTGTAATCAAACATTTCAACTATGTCAAAACTGATAACTAAAATCCTCGTTTCCGCCCTGGCCGTGGGCATTACTTCCTATTTTCTCGATGATGTGACTTGCCAACCATGGTATGCAGCCATTCTGGTGGCCATTGTGCTGGGAATCATCAATGTGGTCATCAAGCCTGTGGTGAAGCTGCTGTCACTGCCTATCAACATTCTCACCTTAGGGCTGTTTTCCATCGTAATCAACGGCATGATGGTGCTGCTCTGCTCACATTTTGTCGATGCGTTCACCATTGAAGGCACCACGCTCCATGCACTCGGCACAGCCATCATCTTCAGCATTGTGCTGTCGGTGGTGAGCTGGGCGCTCCATAAACTCGTGGATTAAAAAATGGCGAGGGGTGCTTTTGCATCGCTCGCCATCACCTTTTTCAGGAGTAGTTATGTGTCATATTTAGCTTTCTCTAAACTTCAGCGCATTGCGCTCGGCACTCTCAATGCGGCGATTGCGCCAGCATCTTCTGCATAGTGCCACATATTTGTCGTTGCCGCCAATCTCCACCTGGTCGCCATCGGTCACCACATCGCCATTTGCGTCGATTCGGGCATTGATGATGGTCTTTCGCCCACAGGTGCAGGTCGATTTGATTTCATCAATGCTGTCGGCAAGTTCAAACAAGCGAAGCGAGCCCTCAAAAACGTGCGACTGAAAATCAGTGCGCAAGCCATAGCATACCACATTCACGCCATAGTCGTCCACGATGCGGGCCAACTGGTCGACTTGCTCCTTCGACAGGAACTGTGCCTCGTCCACCAGCACCCAGGCCTTCACCTCGAGTGTGCGTTCAAACTCCCCCTTAAGATATTCATAAAGATCCATTTCGGGATAAATCCATGAGCACTCTCGCTCTATGCCTATGCGCGAGCGAATCACATTCGCGCTCTCACGATTGTCGATAATGGGCTTCATGCACAGATACTGCATCTTGCGCTCCTCAAAATTATAAGCCTGCGTGAGCAGTAGTGCTGTTTTTGCTGAGCCCATGGTGCCGTAGCGGAAATATAGTTTGCCTTGTCCGTTCATTAATGCTGATTGATTGGTAATACAAAGATAAGAAAATATACCGCTTTTTTACACAAATTCCTGAATTAAAGTTATTAACAACCCCTTCGTTATTTCTCACAGCACTTTGTATTCCAACCAGTTACCACAGAATGGGGTTGCGTCTTTCCGCCTGGGGAGTCAAAGTCGCACCTTCATGCAGATCTTTTTCACGGGGCCATCTCCTATGATTGGAGCATGTGCGTCTTGAGGGGTCATGATGGCGAACTCTCCTGGGCGCAGAGTGACATACGCCAATGGGGCATCAGCGTAAAAGGCTATGTCGCGAGCCTCATCGTAGGCTTTACGCACTTTTCTTAAGCGGCAAGCTGGCAAGTAACCTATCACCTCTGCCTTGTCCACTGGCACATGGATATCGATATATGCCCGATGCACTTCAAGCACCTGCTCGTCTTCACTCTTCATCATGGGTGTTTCCACATTGGCCCACAGTGCATTTTCTTTCAGCGCCACCCTGTCCACGCCTGTGGCATGAACCGATGCGGAATACGCACGAAGCCATTCAAACGCTTCTTTCAACAAAGGGTTAAGCATTTCCACCGATGCTGTGTCCAAAAGGTTTCCTATTATCATCGTGATTGAATTTACATTGATGTTGATAATTGTGTCAAGACCAAAAAACAAACGGTCATGCACACAACTACAAATAAAAAGTGTGCCAACAGACATCCATCCGACACCTATCAGCACACCTTATGGAATAGTAATAACTGCACCTTGCAGCTTTACTGCTCGTCCTTGATGCCCACCAGGTCTTTATCGATGAGAATGCGTCCACAGTACTCACACACAATCACCTTCTTGTGCATCTTGATTTCGCTTTCGCGCTGGGCAGGAATGCGGTTGAAGCAACCACCGCAAGCGTTACGCGACACATACACAATGCCAAGGCCATTACGGGCATTCTTGCGAATGCGCTTGAATGCGTTGAGTAAGCGCTCATCATCGAATTTAGCCTCCAGTTTCTTTGCCTTCTCGCGGAGTTTTTCCTCATCTTGCTTTGTTTCCGAGATGATTTCATCGAGCTCGCCCTTCTTTTCTGTCAGCACATGGTTGCAGTCTTCAAGCTGTGTCTTTGCGGCATCCATATTCGTGTTCACCACGTCAATGGCATGCTTGGCATCGTTGATTTTCTTGTCAGCAAGCTGAATGTTGAGTTCCTGATACTCGATTTCTTTGGTAAGGAAGTCATACTCACGGTTGTTACGCACGTTGTCCTGGTCCTTTGTGTACTTTGCGATCATCGCATCGGCTTTCTGAGCCACTTCAGTCTGCTCTTTGATAGAGGCGTTGAGGGTGGCTATTTCCTCGTCATATTTAGCCACACGGGTCTGAAGCCCCTCAATCTCATCTTCAAGGTCACGCACTTCAAGAGGTAGCTCTCCGCGAAGTGTCTTGATACGGTCCACTTCCGAGAGAATGGTCTGCAATTCGTAGAGCGCTTTCAAGCGTTCTTCCACATTGAGTTCTTTTTCTTTTGCCATAATTATATTAAATGTATTTTACTTGATTTTCTTCTTTTTTTGCATACCTCACCTCAAAATCGGGATGAAGCGAGGCAATGATGTCGGCGAAAATTTCCTTGGTGAACTGTTCGCTCTCGTAGTGGCCGATGTCGGCAAGGATCATCTGATGCTCATAGCCCTGAAACTCGTGATACTTCATATCGCCAGTGACATAAACATCCGCTCCTTTCGCAATGGCTTTTCCTATAAGGAAAGAACCTGCGCCACCACATAGCGCCACACGCTTCACATTTCGCTGAAGATCTCCGCTGAAGCGCACCGTGGTCACGCCAAACACCTCTTTTAAATGACACAGAAATTCTTCAGCGTCCATTTCTGGTATCTCGCCCACCACCCCCGATCCGCTGTGTCTGTCGGCATTTTCGAGCGGCAGCACATCGAATGCGGGTTCTTCATAAGGATGGGCCGCGAGCATGGCAGAAATCACTGCCGAGCACTGTGCTTTGTTCACCAGCACCTCCACCCTACACTCTTGCTCCACGTGGTCTTCGCCTACTGCGCCAACAAATGGATTGGCTCCGTCAAGGGCATGGAATCGGCCCTCGCCACCCACTCTATAGCTGCATCTGTCATAATCGCCAAGGCATCCAGCGCCTGCATTCCACATCGCATGCTCCACAAGGGAGGCCTGCTCTTTTGGAACAAACACCACAATTTTACGAAGCGTGCCCACTTGCGGATCAAGCACCTCCACATTGTCAAGTCCCAATTTTTGAGCCATCTTATAGTTCACGCCTCCGCGAGCGTTGTCGAGGTTGGTGTGCGCACTGTATATGCTTACGCCATGACGCACAGCTTTCAGCACCGTGCGTTCCACATAGGTGCGCCCAGTGAGTTTTTTAAAACCGTGAAAAATGAGGGGATGGTGCGAAACAATGAGGTTGGCGCCACAAGCTATGGCTTCATCCACAATACACTCTCTAACGTCGGTACAGAGTACCACGCCTGTAATCACGCTATCGGGGTCGCCTACTTGAAATCCCGCATTATCATAACTTTCTTGGAGATAAAGCGGAGCAACCTTCTCGATAGCGGAAGTTATTTCCTTAACCTTCATGAATTTCGCCACAAAGTTACAAAAAAAACGCCATTCACCAAAACCATAGTGCTAAGCCACCGCCCCACATCTGCACCAGCGCCATGGATGGCACAAAAATAATGATTTGTGAAACCATGACTATACTTTTAGAGGCTCAGCATGCCACGTCCGCCTATAAGTCTAAAAATCATAAATTGAAAATGTGATTCTGAAAACCGCAAGCAGACCTCTGAGGAAGGCTCTTGTTCTATGCCCCCACAGACCCTACCAAACTGCGATTCTCATACATGACATCGCTTTCAATGTTGTATTTTTATACACATAATCTGTAATAATGGAGAGTAAATGGCAGATGTAAAAAAAAGAAAGAGAGGGTGAACTTGCTATTCATGTCACCCCCTCTTCTTTTTTATTGTTTATCAGGCACCAGAATCCGGGTTAGTGCTCTCCTTGGTATCAAAATCGTGTTTCAAGTATTTCATTGTTCTGCTTAACTACTATAAAATATTTTGTGGGGTTCAATATCCGTTTCAATATCCGTAATATATAAACGTTGGTTCTACAATAATACCACAGCATCATGTCAAAAGCATAAAAATGAGTAGCCGCTGCTACTTACACGCCAGAGTTTTCCTGTGTGGGTTTTCGGTTCGCATCGAAAAAAAATAAAAGCGTCAGCCTTTCAATTTTGAAACGTTTTTTTTGATAAGAATAAAATCTCACACCCTAAAATCTTGATGCAAAAATAATGTTTTTCTTTTATGCATAATGTTGCATTTCTATACAAGAGTGTAGCTTTCCCCTAAAAAAGGTGTAGCCCTCCCCACGATATTACATTTTTGTCACATTTCCCGGGTAAAAAAAGCACTGCCAACCCCTATTTCACCATCATTTTAAAAGCCCGGCCACCTTGCCTAACCACCACCACACCTTGCTGAGGTGCAGATAGCCTACGCCCTTGCGCATCATAATATTCAACGGGGGCCGCATCGTCAGCGACATCACCCACCACATGCTCAATGACAGAAGTGGTGCCACCACCACTCGCGACAAAGTTCAGCACCCTCGGTGCGGTTTCGCCTAAGGCCGTGGCAGCGTGGATATGGGCTTCCATAGCATTCACCTTGCCATCTTTATGTTCGTCCTTCAAGGCATCAGCCCGCCAGAACTGGTCGGCATAGATCAAATAACAGCCAGTGGAAAACTCAAAGCCTCCGTTATCACTCTCCTTTTTTGTAAAGGTGCCAACAAGGTGATCGGCAGCTTCTCCACCGACGTCTGCCACTGGCGCTTGTGCAATGTCGGCATCACTTGACACAATGCTAATAGCGGTGTATCCGTCGTTCATTTTAAAAATGACAGGGGTGCCGGCAGGTATCACAGATCCTGCCGGGTAACTTTCCGCCTCCACCGCGGCTTTCTCCGCGTTGATGCCAGCAAGCATATAGAACTGGCACTCTTCCTCGTTCTGGATGATGGCGAAAGGCAAGCACAGTGTGCCCCATTTGCTGCCATCACCATCACGGACATACACCGCCTTGGCTACACGGAATGGCTCATAAGCCACGAAATCCTCACCACTTATCATCAGGCTGTCGGCAGTAAGCGGCTTGCCCACAGCGCCAATTATCTGCTCGCCAAGCGTCCCCACCAGTTTCGTAAAGTAGCCTGTGGTGTAGTTGGCAAAATCTTTCGTGACTTTACCTGCGTCGTAGGCGATGGCACCTTTCAGAGCTTTACTATCGGTAAACATATTGTCGCTTTTGCTCACTGCTGTGGTGGTGAAGTTGTCAGTCACATAAATGGTGGAAAGTTTGGTGCAGTAATTAAACATACTTGACATATTTGTCACACTATGTGTGCAGAAATTCCGCAAGTCAAGGGTAGTAATTTTACGGCATTTAAAAAACATATCAGCCATGTCGGTCACTTGACTTGTGTTAAAGCTCGACACATCAATCGACGCAAGCACAGCGCAATCCTCAAACATGGAGTTCATATCCGCCACGCTCTGCGTATTGAAGTTCTGCATATTAAGATACTCAAGCCGGTTACATTTTCGAAACATCGACCTCATGCTCTTCACATTTTTTGTGTCGAACATCGACAGATCAAGTTCGGTGAGCCGCTGGCATTTGTAGAACATGTATGACATATCCGTCACGTTTTGCGTGTTAAAATTGAAAAAGTCAAGAGTAGTAACGTTGGCGCACCCATAAAACATTCCCTCCATCGAGGTCACTTGCTCTGTATTCAAGTTTTGAATGTCTTCGATGATTTTAATATTTGCAGCGTTACGAAACCAATTGGTACAGTCGGTGGGGCGAGCTTGAGCAAAACTTTGGCTGAACACCACCTTTTTTATTCTCACCGACGCAAAGAACCATTCAGGCACCACCATGCCACCCGATGTGGTGTGATTCAATGTGAACGCGCTGTCGGGCTTTGAGCCATAGGTGAATGTGAGTGTGCCATTTTCGTCAAGCACTGCATAAGGCTCGGAGGGCTGCGCAAGTGCGGTGGAGCCAAATGATGGCATCCACATCAAAGCCAGCAGCAGAATTGCAGTGGCTACAGTTCTTGAAGTCGCCAAATGTAGGTTTGATGTCATTGACTATTTGCTTTTGATGGTTAATTCTTTTGTCATTTTGTAGTTTTTGCAAAAATAGAAATTCGCCCTAAAAGCAAATGTAGCATTCGGGCGAAAAAGTGTAGCTTTGGCGCGAAAAAGGTGTAGCTTTCAGAAGAAAGCTACACCCTATGCGATACTCATATGTATAAGCTAAGTCTACTTCATCAGATTTTTGCGCCACACGGTGGGCGTGCATCCCTCCTTAGTCTTGAAAATGCGATACAGCTGTGTGCGCGCAGAGAATCCGCATTCTGCAGATATCACGTCGTTGCTGTAGTCGGGGAATTCAAGCATCATGGCCTTTGCAGCTTGAAAGCGAATGTTGCTGAGCCATATTCTGAACGTGGAGTGCTGGCATTGGTCGAAGTAGAGTGTAAGGTCGCCTTTCGGTATGTGAAGACTTTGGGCAAGGGTGAGCATATTCACTGAGCTATCCTTGTAGCCTTTTTCAGCACACCAAGCCTCAAGTTTGCCGCGAATCTGCTCCACCCGTTCATCAGACAGCATGCGATGCGCGACCGATGTTGGCGCCACAGCTGTGACAGGATCATTCTGCACCTGCGATTGGCAAGGGCTGGCCGCAGCCGATGGTTTTTCATCACTTTTGGAATTGGCAAAACTCTCCGCCTCTTTCACTAAAAGCTCATCGGTAGGCGTATAGTTGTTGCCAAGTGATATGAAGGTGATGATAAAGAACAGCAGCGCCAGCAGCATGACAGGGCCTATCACATAGAGCAGCGTGGACGACAGAATGGCTGCGGGAATAAACAAAACCGTGGAGAATAGAATAAACAGGCTGGCATGCGACTGGCGAGTGTACGGAAGGAGGTCGGTGCCTGCCATCGTCTCCAGCATTTTTCGACGTTTTGTCATCTCACGCATAATCGTGCCTATGCCACACACTATTCCCAACACAAATAGCGCAAGCATCACGTAGAGCCATGCCCCTATATGATAGCTACCATGCAGTACATAGCCCGCCCCAAAAGCGGCTATGATGGTGGCATACACAAATCCGTATATTAGCATAATCTTGTCACGGCGGGAATATGTGGCCTCTATGGTGTAGATGCCATCAGTGATGAGCATAAAGCAGGGGGTGTAGATGAGCATGTTCACCACTGCCCCCAAGTCGTCGCTTTCAGCGCGAAACCCGGCTTGCATCTGAAGGGCATATTGACCGGCAAGCCCCAGCAAGGCTGTGAATATCATCCAGCGAGCTTTCTCATAGCGACGGTTCACCCAGCGGGTGTGCAGGCGGCTTAACCCTACAAACGCTGCCGTTACAATCATAAATACGAAACAAGCAAACTGGAGAAGATACAAGGAATCCATCATAATGCATGAATCTTTAGTAAAGAACTTATAAACATACAAATGTATGAATTATTTTTCACTTATTGCGTGTTGTATACCAAATATTTATTTGCCGATACCTAAGATTGGAGGAAAAATGACGGATGATTATTTATGGCAAAAGAATTTTTACAATATGAATTTTCGTAGTAATTTCCAATATTGTCCTAAACGTTTTTGAGAAAGAAATGAAAAAGGAAGTAAATGCTAAG
>ERZ808278.133-NODE-133-length-60512-cov-12.719205_pt1 | contig 60512 bp, 90 predicted proteins | sample MGYA00521239_ERZ808278 | MGnify/ENA primary metagenome ERZ808278 (study PRJEB31516, sample SAMN03275600) | gut metagenome | biome: mammalia-associated habitat; material: feces | host: Papio cynocephalus | place: Kenya | collected 2012-07-17 ... | reverse complement strand
GGACAAATGCCCCGGGTAACACAGATTCACCTCCTGTGTACCTCTCTCATGGGATTTTCTCCGTCCATGATCTTTCTCCTGCTTTCTTTACCCACCTCCATGTTGATGCCTTTCTTTCCATCTTCAACCCGGGGCATTTATCTGATCAGAAGTGTTCAGGTTCTATTCAAATCTATCTGAGAGGAGGTAGAAACCATTGGCAAAGGCTGCTAATAATAAGGCGAAGACCAAGACTCGCCCAGCCCTATCAGTCGAAGCCCGTGAATCTCAGTTGATTGCACTGGCCGAAGACCTTGCAGAGCAGCAATTGAGAGATGGAACTGCTTCCTCTCAGTTGATTACTCACTATTTAAAGCTTGGATCTACGCGTGAACGTCTCGAAAAGAAACTCCTTGCCGAGCAAGTCGAACTGGCCTCTGCGAAGAAGGACAATATTCGTGCACAGGCACGCCAGGATGAGATGTACGAAGCTGCACTTAAGGCTATGAAGCGGTATAACGGCGACATGGAGGAAGAAGAGTACGATGAAGACATATACTGAGCTTATGGAGATCCCCGACTATATTGGTCGGGTTGAGTATCTTGAGACTTACTCCAACATCGGAGATGAAACCTTTGGATGGTCTCGATATTTGAATCAGTCTCTATATAGATCGTATGAATGGCGTAAGTTCCGACGGGATATTATCATCAGAGATGAAGGATGCGACTTAGCTTTACCTGGGTATGAACTGGCTGACAACGATATTGTTATCCACCACATTAATCCGATAAGTCCGGAGCAAGTTGCAGCTCGCGATCCAATGATATTCTCCAGAGACAACGTCATTTGCGTTTCTGATCGTACGCATCGCTTTATTCACTACGGTGGAGTTCGAACAGCGATATTTTCAACACTCCAACGTATGCCATATGATACCTGCCCATGGAAGAAACCGAAAGGAGGGGATCGCTAATGAGCGTGTTTACCCAGGCTGAGATCGAGTCGAGTATTCTGCTTTCTATTAAGAAGGCTATCGGGGCGGCCCCCGATTATACTCCTTTCGATGTTGACATTATCATGCATATAAATACACAATTGGCGAATCTCTATCAGCTCGGTTTGAATGCTGCTCGAAGTGTCGTGGTCGATGGTCCCGACCAGCTTTGGACAGATCTCATCCCCGCAGATGATTCTCGTCTTCACTTTGTTAAGACATATGTCTATGCTAAGGTGAAGATGATATTTGATCCGCCTACTTCGACCGCACAGATGCAAGCTTTAAAAGACGCCGCTACGGAAGCCGAATTTCGTATCGAGGTTGCTGTTGACAAGCCCTATGACGATTTGAACCCTGTTTCTCCTGGTACGACTGGCGATCACTCTCTGCTTAAGAATCGTGACAAGCCTGATCAGCATCCTATTGCGGCGATTACGAACCTTAATGAGACGATCAACAAGACTAATACGAGCCTTAGCGAGAAGCTGAATAAGTCCAGCGCCATGACGGAAGCCCAGATCGATGCGATCATCAACAAATCTCGGTGGAAGAAGTCTACGAGGTGATCTAATGGCCGATAAGAATTTTCTTGATACTGTAGGCCTAACATATCTCTGGGCTAAGATCACCAACTATGTTGATAACAAGAGCGTCACGCTTCCTGATAACCTTGTGAAGCATACCGCGCTCTCCGCTGTGACCGCAGTCGAAAAGATCAATGCGGATACTCTCGAAGGCCACACCTCTGGTTACTTTGCTACAGCGACTCTCGTTGCAAGTCTCCAAGAATCTGTTAGCGCATATGGCAGCACGATTGTTGCACTTGGCACCCGTATTAGCGATGCTGAGACGGCTATTGAGGGACTTCAGACGAGCCTGAGCTTGATCTCGGGTAATCTTGAAACCGCCGTTAGCTCCATTGCGACTCTGAAGACTTCTGTTGAAACTCTTGAGACTAAGGTCAGTAATCACACCACCAGTATCTCTACGCTTGAGTCCGAGAAGCTTTCTAAGAGTGGCGGCACGATGACAGGCGCGCTTATCGCCCAAAGTAATGACGACTATGCTGTAGCCCAGGTGAGAAATATCCTTATCGGAACTGATGATCCGGATGACAGCATTGGAAACGATGGGGATTTGTACCTGAAGTATATAGAGTAAGGAGGCTTGCTATGGCGTCAATTATTGTGGGTGGGCTTCCTGCTGAATATAGAGAACTTCACTACATCATGGCCAATGGAACACAGCGAGTTGATACCGGGATTATTCCGAGTAGCACAACACGTCTATTCGTCGATGCAGATGTTCTTTCTGCGAATAGTGGAACTAATCATCATATAGCATCGGTATATAGTAATTCAAATTACTTTATGCTTAGACTGCGCGCTGATCTAAGTGGGTTTGCTGCAAGAGTTGGATCGGGCGCATTGACAAATGTTGCTCATGAAGGAACTGTCTATGGCCGGCATACATTTGATTTTAATCAAGGAACAATTCAGATTGACAATGCCGAAGCGACTGAACTTCTAGATAGTAGTTCAATCTGGAATGAAACACTGTCACTTAATCTGTTCTGCTATCGTGGCGGGGAATCTAGCTTTAATGGGTATTCCTATATAAAACTATATTCTTGTAAGATTTATGACGGGTTCAATCTTGTCAGAAATTTTATTCCATGTATGAACATGACCACTTTTGAAGTTGGGCTCTATGATACATGCGAAAGGGAGTTCCATGGAAATTCTGGAACGAGCGTTTTATTTCCTGGACCCCCAGTAATAAAACTTCCTGGCGGTTTTTCCGAACTCGAATCGATTATTTCAACTGGAACACAGTATATCGATACCGAGTTTAAAGTCAATCAGGATACGACAGTGGTCGCCGCATTTAAAATGACTGCTAATGCGTCAAACCATCAAATGATGTTCGGATCCAGAAACACGACCTCTACCGGTCAGTATATTCTGGGTTTTGCCGGGCATAAATCACCAGCTGTATGGCGATCCGACTTTGGTACAAGTCAGGTAAGCTTTGAATCAACACTTGGGTACGCTGATCGGATTCTGGCGATCAAGAAGAAGAATGTCTGCACGCTGAATGGAACAAGTGTTACTAATACAGCCGCGACATTTGAATCTTCTTATAATATGATTCTTATGGGCGGCAATAGCGCAGGTTCAGTTTCCTCGCTACTCTCTACAGAGTTCAACATGTGCCTTATCTATGATGGTGATGATCTTGTTCGAGACTTTGTCCCATGTAAGAGCAAAGATGGTACGATTGGCCTTTATGATCAAGTCGAAGGAAAAATGTATACAAACGCCGGTTCTGGTGATTTTACTGCCGGATCGGTTACGTATGTGAGCCCTGAAGGCGGTCTCTTCGTCAAGGTCAACGGCCATTGGAAGTCCGTCGACTCGATTACTGTGAATGCTAAGATGTCCAGTCTTCTTGGCTAATAGGAGGTACCCATATGCCCAACATTGAAACCTTAACTGATGCTAAAACCGGCGAGGTGGTTTACCCCCAGACGCTGGTAGAAGCGATCTCCGATGCTGATGGAAATCCTCTTACAGGGAAACTCCCAACATACATTAACGACTCGACGATTCAATCAATCGTCAGTGGGCATTATGTTGCTGAGCGGGTTGAGGAGATGATTTAATATTACTTCCGGAAGGGAGGAAAACTATGGCTGACAAAAATTTCCTTGACCAAGCGGGTCTTGGATATTTATGGACTAAAATTGCTGATGCAATCTCGAGTTCTGCCCAGACTACTGAAAAGAAGATGCCGAGTAAGACATCTCAGCTCGAGAATGATTCTGGCTACATCACCAGCTCGGATATCCCAGAAGGTGCCGCGGCATCCAATACCGTTCCTAAAGTTGATGAAGGTTCTGGCGCAGTTGGAACCGAGCTTGCATTTGCCAGAGGCGATCATGTACACCCGACCGATACAACTCGCCTCGCAAAAGACGGCGGCGATGCGTCAAAGGTGATTGTTAACTTTACGGTTCCGAACCAGCGTGTTGCAATCGTGTCTGGAGAGTCGTTTGAGACCATCGCTGGTAAGATCCTGAAGTATATGAATGACTTCGGAACTTGCGCATTCAAGAGCATGATCCTGAAAGATGATCTTGCGCCTTCTGTAAAGTCTTCTCTCGAGAAGGCCGATAGTGCACTCCAGTCTTATACTGAGACTGATCCAACCGTTCCTGATTGGGCTAAGGCTGCTGCAAAACCGACCTATACTGCGGCAGAGGTTGGGGCGCTAAGTGTTGATGACGCAGAGGCAAACTATGCTAAAAAGTCTGACATTGGTACAATCTACCGTCCGAAAGGCTCGGTTCAGTCTTACGACAATCTACCGACCGAAGGAAATGAAGCTGGTGATGTTTGGAATGTTATTGACACGGACATGAACTATGCCTGGACTGTGGATGGCACCTGGGATCCCTTGGGAGGCTCGATTGATATTCCGACGATTTCCAATGAAATGATTGACTCTATCGTTACGGGCGAGACGACCTAATCGAGGAGGTGCATCAAAATGGCGGCCTTCCTTGATGCTGATGGCCTGAACATATTTTATGGACTAATTGCTGCAAAGTTTGGAAACCAAGTAGCAAATGGCATGGTGGACTATTCTCGTGTACAGTATAGTGGCGATGGCGGAGCTGCAACAGGGAGCTTTATCATCGAGAACTTGAAGCGTGCAACTAACTTAAATGCTGGGCAGGCGGATTTAGCTATCATATCTGGTACACCCAAGAATGAAAATGGAGCAGATAGTTTTGGAATTATTTGGGGTGGAACTGGATTGACTGGAGTTGGCATCACTGCATATAAAGATTATGCGGCTGATATTATCACGTTCTCAATGGTTAGCCGTGTCCAGCTCTATCTTACCTATCGAGATGGCGCGTCTGTAGCTCGAATACAATACGATAAGCTTCCTGCTGGCTTCACCCCATACGATCCGGCATTTACTGCGCTGCAACCAGACTATGCAAAAGCCATGCTTAGAGATGCTAATACGTTTTACACGGCTGGCTTCTTCAAATTTAGCAACTCAACTATGACATAATGCTTAATTTTTTTAGCATATTTACTCCTACGAAAGGAGGACTTATATGGCTGTATATGGCCCTGCTGGTTCCGAAGAGCTTTATCATTATGGTATCCCCAGGAAATCGGGTCGATATCCATATGGCTCTGGCAAGGAACCATATCAGGATGATCCTAAGAAGCGACGTCTGAACAAAGACGAATCCGCTCCGAAAGCCACTTCTAAGCGGCCCGAAAGTGTCTGGGCTAAACACCGGAGAGCTCAGGCCGAAAAGAAAGCGAGCAAGGAGCGCGAGGCTAAGAAGGTTACTGCTGAGAAAACTGAAAAAGAACGCGAAAAAGCCGACGCTAAGAAATCTCCAAGTCAAAAAGCCAAAGAGATGTCTGATGCTGAACTGGTCGCTGCGATTAATCGGCTCCGTCTCGAGCAGACGTATATGAGCATGATTGCACCAGCAAATGGCTCTGGCCAAAAAGAAGTAACACGAGGAAGGAAATTTGTCGAGAAACTTAAGACCTCAACAAAAGATCTTGCTGATCTCTCTACAAATATTAACAATCTTACTAAGGGTGTTACTGGCACATACGCTAATATTCGTGCGATCCAGAAGATGCTTGACGGTCAGGATGTGAAACTTCCTGGTAGCGATGATAAGAAGAAGGATAAGAAGAAATAAACTATGTCAAAATGGTTATCTAACACTGCAGTGCCTCGCTATTACGGCGAATTCCGGGAGAAGGTGCTGACAGGAGAAATCCCCGTTAATCGAGAGATTTCAATGGAGATGAATCGGATCGATGAGCTCATTCAAAACCCGGGCGTATATTACGATCCGGCTCCTGTTGAGGGTTGGATAGCATATTGCGAGAGCGAGCTTGTCCTTACTGATGGCTCAGACTTTAAGATGATGGATTCGTTCAAGCTATGGGGTGAGCAACTCTATGGTTGGTTTTACTTTGAGACCCGGAGTATGTATATTCCAGATCCTCAAGGTAAAGGTGGGCGATATGTCACTCGAAAACTGAAACGCCGGCTTATTCATAAGCAGTATCTCATTGTTGGTCGTGGCGCTGCAAAGTCTCTGTATGACTCCTGTGTGCAGTCTTATGGCCAGAATGTTGACACCTCTACTACGCAACAGATTGTAACTGCCCCGACAATGCGTCAGGCAGAAGAAACAACAACCCCGCTTGCCACGGCTATTGCGCGTGCACGAGGACCAGTCTTTAAGATGCTTACCGCAGGATCACTTCAAAATACTACCGGGTCTAAAGCCAATCGTGTTCAGCTTGCATCGACCAAGAAGGGCATCATGAACTTCATGACGAACTCGCTCATTGAGATTCGTCCTCTAAGCATTGATAAACTTCAGGGCTTGAGATGTAAGGTAGCCACAGTTGATGAGTGGCTTTCCGGTGATATTCGAGAAGATCCTATCGGTGCTATTGAACAGGGCGCTTCTAAGGTAAAAGATTATCAGATCGTAGCAACATCTTCCGAGGGTACGGTTCGTAATGGCGTTGGCGACTCGATTAAGATGGAGCTGCAGGCAATCCTGAAAGGTGAGTATCAGAATCCGCATGTCTCAATTTGGTGGTATAAGCTTGACAGTGTTGACGAGATTAATGATCCGGCTATGTGGCTTAAAGCTAACCCCAATATAGGCATCAGCGTGAGTTACGATGCTTACCAGCAAGATGTTGAACGCGCTGAGAAAGTCCCGTCGGCGAGAAACGACATCTTGGCTAAGAGGTTCGGGCTTCCCATGGAGGGTTATACCTATTACTTCCCGTATGAAGAGACGATCTGTCATCCGAAGCGGCTATATTATGGTATGCCTTGCGCTATGGGGATTGACGCCTCTCAGGGTGATGACTTTTTTGCATTCACATTTCTGTTTCCGCTTAAAGGTATGCAGTTTGGAATTAAGACTCGAAACTATATTTCTAGTCGGACGGTCATGAAGCTAAATCCTGCGATGCGACAGAAGTATGAAGAGTTCATGGAAGAAGGCAGCTTGATTGTTTTGGATGGGGCGACACTGGACCCCATGCAGATCTATGAGGATTTGGACGAATTTATCATTCAAAATAACTATGATGTTCGTTCCGTTGGCTATGACCCTTACAACTGTACGGATTTCATTGCTCGCTGGGCTCAAGAGAATGGGCCATTCGGCATTGAGAAAGTCATCCAGGGCAAGAAGACCGAAACGGTCCCCCTTGGCGAACTTAAAAAGCTATCTGAGGATCGTGCTTTGTTGTTTGACGAGCAGCTGATGACCTACTCTATGGGTAACTGTATCACATTAGAAGACGTAAACGGTAACCGCATGCTGTATAAGAAGAGGTACGATCAGAAGATCGATGCTGTGGCTGCCATGATGGATGGCTATATTGCATGGAAATTAAATCGCGATCTTTTTGATTAATCTTTGCTGTTTCTTTGAAGTATGACAATCTGAATGCTTTCCGTCTCATGTATAGTCTTGATAATGAAGAAAAGCGTAAATAATTCAAAATGAGTGTATTTCCCTGATAAGGAGGACCCCACATGGATCTATCTTTTGGTTCCAGGCTGAAGCGTGCATGGAACGTCTTCAGAAATCGGGACCCGATGACTGATATGTCCTGGCGATTGGGCTATGGGGATTCTCGGAGGGCAGACCGAGTCGTGTTGTCTTCCAACAATGAGAAGACAATCGTCAATGCGATTTACAATCGGATCGCACTGGATGTCGCGTCCCTAAAGTTTCGACATGTTCGCTTGGATGAAAATGAGCGATTTAAGGAAGAGATCGACGACGGTCTGAATGAAATCTTCAAGACCGAAGCAAACATCGATCAGAGCGGCCGAGCATTCATTCACGATATTGCATTATCAATGATCGATGAAGGTGTTGTTGCCGCGTGCCCTGTTGAGACATCTGAAGATCCTGAAGTATCCAACTCATATGATATTTATCAGATGCGAGTTGGGCCTATCGTAGAATGGTACCCACAGCATGTGAAAGTGCGTCTTTACAATAGTATTACGGGTCAGCATCAGGACATGACTTTCCGTAAGGGAGATGTGGCCGTTCTTGAAAACCCGTTCTATGCGGTAATGAATGCACCAAATTCGACCCTGCAGAGGCTCATTCGAAAGCTTCGGCTTCTCGATGTGATTGATGAGCAGGCGGGGTCTGGCAAGCTGGATTTGATTATTCAGCTTCCCTATACGATTCGTAGCGAAGCACGCCAGCAGCAGGCCGAGATCCGTCGTAAGTCTGTTGAAGACCAGCTCGCTGGGAATAAACTCGGTATAGCTTATATCGATTCTACCGAGAAAGTAATTCAGCTTAACCGTTCTGTCGAGAATAACCTCCTGAAGCAGGTTGAGTACCTTACGAGCATACTTTATAGTCAGTTGGGTTTAAATCAGGGAATTCTGGATGGCACCGCTGATGAACAGGCAATGCTGAATTACCAAAACCGGATGATCGAGCCGCTTGCATCCACGATTACGGATGAGTTCGAACGTAAATTCCTGACCAAGACTGCGCGCAGCCAAGGCCAGGCGATTATGTTCTTCACAGAACCCTTCCGTATGACGCCCGTTAGCCAGCTTGCCGACATTGCTGACAAGTTCACTCGGAATGAGATTCTTACGAGTAATGAAATCCGCCAGATTATTGGCATTAAGCCTTCTAATGATCCTAAGGCAGACGAACTGCGAAATTCGAATCTGAATCATCCCGATGAGAATGGCGATCAGCAGCAGGATGATTCTCTTAAAGAGGCTACTGCAAAACTAAATCTAACGAAAGGAGAAAACGCAGATGTATGATTGCTCAGGCTATGCGACTCGATATAACGTAAAGTGTACTGATGGAGTCACAATCGGCCCTGGTGCTTTCGCAGATCAAAATGGGGAACGAGTTCCCGTTGTATGGATGCATATCCACGATGATGTCGAGGCTGTGCTTGGCCATGCTGACCTGGAAGCCAGAGATGACGGTATTTATGCTAATGTTTCATTCAATGGAACCGAGGCCGGTGTCGCCGCTAAGGAGCTCGTGAACCATGGCGATGTGGTTGCGTTCTCCATTCATGCAAATCGTCTGACCAAGAATCGCGCCACCAATGTTGTGTCCCATGGCACAATCAAAGAGGTGAGTTTGGTTCTTGCAGGCGCTAATCCTAAGGCATATATCGATAAACTCAACATCACTCATAGTGACGATGGCGAGGAAAGTTTCGATGATGCTAACATCTTTACTGCTGAAGGGGTTGAACTCCATCATGCAGATGAAGATAAATCTGAGAAGGAGGACCCCAAGATGCGTGAGGATGAAGATCTGAAGCATGAGGACGAAAAGGACAAGAAAGAACCCGAAAAGAAAGAGCCTGGTGAAGGCAAGACTGTTCAGCAGGTTCTGGATACCCTGAATGAAGAGCAGAAGACCGCCGTTGCCTATTTGATTGGCAAAGCTCTGGAAGAAAAAGGCGGCGAAGTTGAACACAGTGATGAGGAGGAAAATCTCGATATGAAGCACAATGTTTTTGACAACGACGGTGGCGCTTCTCGTGCCACTCTGACCCATGACGATATGCAGAAGATTCTGCGTGATGCCAAGCGTCTGGGTTCCCTGAAGCAGGCTGTTCTGGAGCATTGCGAAGCCGGTGGCGATGATGCTGAAGCCCTGCAGGATGTGATTCAGCATGCTGATGGTGACTATGGTGTGACTAACGTCGACTACCTGTTCCCCGATGCCCGTAAGCTGACCAACGAGCCTATCTTCATTCAGCGTGATCAGACCTGGGTTTCTCAGGTTATGAGCAAGGTTCATCGGACCCCGTTCTCTCGTGTGAAGTCTATCTTTGCGGACATCACCGAGGATGAAGCCCGTGCCAAGGGTTATATTAAGGGCAAGCTGAAAAAGGAAGAGGTCTTCTCCCTGCTGAAGCGCACCACCACCCCCACAACCGTGTATAAGAAGCAGAAGATGGATCGTGACGATCTGGTTGATATCACCGATTTCAACTTCGTGGCTTGGCTGAAGGGCGAAATGCGTGTGATGCTGAATGAGGAACTGGCCCGCGCCTTCCTGATTGGTGATGGTCGTCTGGCCTCCAGCGATGACAAGATCAATGAGCAGAACATTCGCCCCATTTACAGCGATTCTGAGCTGTTCTCTGTGCGTGTAGCCGTGACCAAGGGCACTACCGACACCGAGCATGCCAAGAACTTCATCAAGTCCGTTATCAAGTCCCGTAAGCTGTACAAGGGCTCCGGCAACCCTGATCTGTACACCACCGAGGATATGCTGACCGAGATGCTGATGATCGAAGATACCACCGGCCGTGTTATTTATGACACTGTCGAGAAGCTGCGTACCGCTCTGCGTGTCAATAGCATCGTGACTGTTGAGCCCATGGTTGGTCTGTCTCGCACTGATGCCTCTGGTAAGACTCAGGCTCTGGATGCTATTCTGGTCAACCTGACTGACTATAATGTCGGCGCCGACAAGGGTGGCGAGATCAACCTGTTCGATGACTTTGACATCGACTACAACCAGTATAAGTACCTGATGGAGACTCGTTGCTCTGGCGCTCTGACTCGTCCTTATTCTGCCATCGTCTTCGAGACCCAGCAGGACTGATCTGAATAAAGTAGAAAGGAGAATATATTATGGATATGATCTTTAATGATGCGAAGGATAAGAACGTTGCCAAGGTGATCGTGTACGTCGATTCCAGCAAGGCCTATGTTGATTCCGCACATAAGACCCAGATGACTACCTCCCAGCTGAAGGATGCCTTTCTGAAGGGTGCTGTTCTGGCGATTGAGAATGGATACGCCATTCCTCTTTACTACACGGAGACCTCCAAGGTCGGTACTGTGGTCGGTGTGAGCGGTATGACTGCTTCCGCCAATACCTTGGTGACCGCCGCAGCTAAGGCTGACTGACGGAGAATTCAAAATGGCAAAGTTTTACGGTGCAATTGGCTTTGTTGTGCCTATGGAGACCGCGCCCGATGTATATACTGAGACTCCGGTGGCTCGGTACTACATGGGTGATGTCGTCCGTAATGTCAAGAAAGCCACAACATCGAGCGATGGAGTCAACGATAACATCGACGTGAACAATCAGATCAGCATCATTGCAGATCCGTTTGCATTTGCTCACTTCTTTGCCATGCGATACGTCGAATGGATGGGGGCGTATTGGAACGTTCAGTCTGTGGAAGTCCAGTCCCCCCGCCTAATCATCTCGATTGGAGGTGTGTATAATGGCGAGATCGCGGCAACAGTTATCTGACATCCTAAACGGGATCATGGGAACCTCGAAACGCGTATATTTTCAGCCTCCCGCCTCGATCAAGATGATTTATCCCTGCATTATTTACAAACTCGATGACATTGACGCCCAGTTTGCGAATAATTTACCTTATGCACTCACAAAGAAGTATGTAATTCAGGTTGTAACGAAAGACCCCGACGATGACCTTCCTATGAAGATCGCACAGCTTCCAATGTGCACTATGAATCGGGCTTACACGGCTGACAATCTTTATCATACGGTCTTTGATCTCTATTTTTAAGGAGGAATAATCCTATGGCTAAACTCGTATGGGATAAGACCGGCGAACACCTGTATGAAACTGGTGTGGACCATGGCGTCCTGTATTTTCCTGACACTAACGGTGCCTATAAGGATGGCGTGGCCTGGAATGGCCTGACTTCTGTCACCGAATCTCCCTCCGGTGCCGAGGCTACCGGCCAGTATGCCGATAACATCAAGTATCTGAACCTGATCTCTGCTGAAGAGTTCGGTGCCACCATTGAGGCGTTCACCTATCCTGAAGAGTTCGAAGCTGCCAACGGCAATAAGGAGCTGGTTGCTGAGTCTGGCGTGTACATCGGCCAGCAGGCTCGTGCTGTCTTTGGCTTCTGCTATCGCACCCTGATCGGTAACGATACTGATGGCCAGGACCATGGCTACAAGCTGCACCTGGTCTACGGTTGCCAGGTCACCCCCTCTGAGAAGAATTATCAGACCGTTAACGACTCTCCCGAGGCTATGACCCTGAGTTGGGAGCTGTCCACCACCCCTGTGAACGTCACCAACCATAAGCCAACCGCTCTGCTGGTGATCGACTCCACGAAAGTAAACTCTACCAAGCTGGCCGCCATCGAAGCCAAGTTGTATGGTGATGAGTCCAATGGCGCTGTTCTGCCTACTCCCGATGAGATCGCGGAGATCCTGAGCGGGACCTAATCAGCTATGAGGGGCTGGGTCTGGTTGACCTGGCCCCTTTCTATATTTTTTGAAAAGGAGAAAGATCTATGATTAAGCAGCATGTTTCCTACGAGGATTACGAGGGTAACCAGATTGAAAAAGATCTCTGGTTCCATCTGAACAAATCTGATCTGGCCAAGATGAGCCTTGGCTTTGAAGGCGGTCTGATTGACGGCCTGACCGAACTCCAGCAGAAGGGTGATAAGAAGGCGGTTGCAGAGTTCATCGACAACCTGCTGGTCAATGCCTATGGCGTTCGGAAACCCGGAAGCGATGTCTTCCTGAAGACTCCTGAAATCCGTGAAGAGTTCCAGTATTCTCTGGCGCATGATGAGATCCTGATGATGCTCCTCGGCGGTGAAGATGACGAGATCATCAATTTCATTGTTGGCATCATGCCTGGTATGAAGGCCGATGATCGGACTCGTGTGATTGCTGAAGTAAAAGCGGCGCAGGAGAAGCGTAAGGCTACTGAGCTCCCGGCAGCTGACGAGATGCCTAATGCTTAAACTGGTCGTTCCGGCGACCGAAGTTTACGATGAAGAGCTCGAGAAATTTCGGACATATCCGGAAAAGACTTTGATGCTCGAGCATAGTCTCGTCTCAATTTCAAAATGGGAATCAAAATGGTGCAAGCCATATCTCAATACAACATTAACGCCAGAAGAATCACGAGATTACGTGAGGTGTATGACGTTAACTCAGAATGTCCCCGACGATGTTTATACAAGGCTCAGTGCCCAGAATATTCGGGACATTGACACTTATATTTCAGCGCCTATGACAGCTACCACGATCACGCATCATGAACAAAAGAAACGGCCAGTATTTGGTCAAGGCGAGATCATTACATCTGAGGTTATCTATGGATGGATGGTTGCATTTCACATACCTTCTGAGTATCAGAAATGGCATCTCAGCAGGCTTATGATGCTGATCGAGGTCTGCAATGCACAGCAAAATCCGAAAAAGAAGTCCAAGAAGGAAACTGCTAAGGACTATTCTCGAATTAACAAAGAACGTCTAAAGAAATACGGAACGAAAGGATGAACGCTATGGAATTTCCTAAGCCGAAAACCAAAGCGGCCGTCTTGGCAGTTGCGAGATCCCAGATTGGGGTTTGCGAAATGCCCATTAATTCCAATAAGGTCAAGTATAATACTGAGTATTACGGTCGTGAGGTTTCTGGTGCCGCATATGCTTGGTGTGTTGTATTTGTCTGGTGGGTATTTAAGTCTGCTGGTTTTAACCTTTTTAAAGCCGCAAGCTGTACTGCGATGGTAAATCAATACAAGAAGGCTGCCCCGCAGCAGGTCATTGAGAAAGACTTTGTCGCCGGCGACATCGTCTTCTTTGACTTCTCTGGTAAAAAGAAGATTACCGAGCATGCTGGTATTTGCATCGGGGTTGACTCGAAATACATCCTCACAATCGACGGGAATACCTCTATCGGCAATGAAGGTAATGGCGGAATGGTCATGATCCGTAAACGCCCGCTCACTCAGGTAACTTGTGCAATCCGGCCTAACTATCCTGACTAAGCAAAGGAGGAATTCGGGGTGATAGCCATTAGGACGAAAGGTGATTTCAATAATACTGAGAAGTATCTGAAGGATCTGGCGTCTAAAGACTATCGCCCCATCCTCGATGCCTATGCAAGAAGAGGCTTGGAAGCTCTGATCCATGCAACACCCGTTGACTCTGGTATTACAGCTGAGTCGTGGGGCTACAAAATTCAAAATGACTCACAGGGCATCTCAATTCAGTGGTATAATACCAATACAATTGATGGCTATGCATTTGGCAATAAGGGTACCCCTGTGATTATCCTCCTCCAGTACGGTCATGCGACTGGAACAGGCGGGTATGTCGAGGGTTACGACATCATTAATCCTGCCATTCGGCCGATATTTGATGAACTCTCTAAAGAACTGTGGGAGGAGGTTAAGAGATAATGTCTACCACAATTGACAATCGCGTTGTACAAATGCGATTTGACAACGAAGAGTTTGAGAAGAAAGCAAGTAAGAGCTTATCTACATTGGATAAACTCAAGAATGCTTTGAAGTTCTCTGGCGCTTCAAAAAACATTGATAAGGTCAATGAGTCTTTTAAAGAAGTTGACGCCAATCCGCTTCTGAAGGCAATCAACGGCATTAATAGTGGATTCACGACCATGGTTGCAAAAGCGACTCTGGTCAATCGTGCCACAAATGCCCTGATTGACACAACTAAGCGGTTTGTCAACTCGATGACCCTCGACCAGGTCAATGCCGGCTGGGATAAGTATGCTGAGAAGACTTCTGCAGTTCAGACCATTATGGCCGCAACTTCGAAGGACTTTAAGGATACTGCTGTTCAGATGTCTTATGTCAACCAGCAGTTAGAGAAGTTGAATTGGTTCACCGATGAAACCTCTTACAACCTCATTGACATGGTCGGCAACATTGGTAAGTTTACTTCCAATGGTATTAAATTTGATAAGTCTGTCACGGCTATGCAGGGTATTGCTACCTGGGCTGCTCGCTCCGGTGCCAATGCTAATGAAGCTAGCCGGGCTATGTATAACCTTTCTCAGGCGCTCTCCGTTGGTTCAGTTAAACTAATTGACTGGAAATCCATTGAGAATGCAAACATGGCAACTGCTGAATTCAAGGAAAATGCCCTTGAAGCGGCTGCGGCTCTCGGAACTCTTAAGAAGAAGGGTGACGGAACCTACGTTACCATGAAGAACAATGCTGTCAGTGTTCAGAACTTCAATAGTGCGCTCTCCGATGCATGGTTTACATCGGACGTCCTGCTTGAAGTTTTGGATAAGTATGGTGGCTTTACAAACAAGCTCTATGAAGTGGCTGATGCTACTGATCTGACAGCTACTCAGCTTCTCTCCGCAATTGACAAGTACATCGATGGGACTCTCGATCTCCAGTCTTATGCAAGCGCCACCGGTGTCGATATCGAGGAGCTTCGCGGGTATTTGGATGAACTGAGCTCTTCTACTTATGAGCTCGGTAGAAAGTCTTTTAAATCTGCTCAGGAAGCAAAGACGTTTGCCGAAGCAATTTCTGCTACGACTGATGCTATATCTACCGGCTGGATGAAGACGTTCGAGCTTATATTTGGTGACTATGAAGAAGCTAAGAAGCTCTGGACGAATCTTGCCAGCATCCTTTATGAAGTCTTTGCCGCGTCTGGCGACGTTCGAAACGAACTGTTCGGTGAATGGCGAGAAGGTGGAGGTCGAAAGACACTTCTTGAGGGCATTAATGAAGCTATGGAGGCCATTCTCCGCTTAGTTAAGCCGTTTAAGGATGCATTCCGTGATGTTTTTCCTGCAAAGACAAGTCAGGATCTCTTGAACGCCACGAATAGCTTCAAAAGCCTTATGAAGGCACTCCAGCTTAACTCCCGTCAGATGACGGACATCCGTCGGACTATGCGAGGAGTCTTCTCCGTCGTCGATTTGCTTATTACGGCATTCAAGAGTTGTGCGTCTGCCATCGGCGGTGCTTTATTCCCTGCTCTTGGCAAAGCAAACACTGGTCTTCTTGAGATCTTTGGCGCTATCGGTGACATCCTGACTGCTGTAACAAAGGTTATAAAAGAAAATGTCAGCCTGACTGATTCTTTCTCTGCTATCGGAAAGTTTGCTAAGAATCTCATCACGATCCTTCAGAAACTGTTTAATCAGATTCGTCAGTCTACTGCTGGAAAAGCTGGCTGGGCACTGGTTAAGACGCTTCTTGATGGGGCTGTCAATAGCGCCGCAAAGCTTCTGAAATATGTTTCTGAGGTTGTCTCAAGATTTGCAAGCCTTGACAAAATTACTCTGAGCGGGATTGGTAGTGTCTTCGCTGGTGTTGGTACGGATGCTGTCAATTACTTCAAGAATCTGAAGTTTGATATCAAAGACTCTGATGGAGTACTTGCCAGTTTTCAAAATGCGGTTTCTGAGTCTTGTAAATCGGTTGGGCTCAGCTTTGAGCATCTTGGCAACCGAGCAGCCGGAGCATTCCAGATCATCCGCGATTGGCTTGATAAGGTTCCTTGGGCGGCAATTGTCTCGATCGGGTTCGGTATCTCACTGATCAATTCTCTGAACAAGTTTATCAATGCGATTAGTGCTCTCGGTACACCTATAGGGAATCTTACTAAGAGTCTGAATGGCCTAATCGGTTCGATTAAGGGCATGTTTAATGCGATTACCGCTCAAATTAAAGCCCCGACATATATAAAAATTGCACAGGCAATTGCATTACTTGCTGGCTCGATTGCAGTTCTTGCAATGCTCCCCACTGAAAAGCTTGGAGCAGCTACTGTCGCATTGGGTGTCACAATGATTGCTTTTGGCACTCTTGTGGCAGCACTCAGCAGCCTTCCGAAGCTTGCTGAAACCGCAAATGCAAGTATTGGTGTTATTGCAGTATGCGTCATTGCATTGGCTACATCACTGCGGATTCTTGCAAATGCTTTCGATGTGCTTAAGGAAGTTAATCTTGACGACCTTATGAGTACTTGCATCGTGATTGGTGCATTTATTACCGGGTTGGTTGTCGCCGCTCGGGCAATGAACTCCAATATTACCCGACTCTCTGATGCAAGCGGTAAGATCATGTCGACCAATACCGCTGCTAAGAATCTTCTTGCAATGTCTGCGGCAATCTATGTCATTGCTCAGGCGATCAAGTCGATTTCTAATATTAAGTTTGAAGATCCGGTCTCTGCTCTTGAAGCAATCGGAATGGCTGTCGTCAGTGTGATCGCCTTAACTGTTACCCTCGGTAAGATCAAAGCGACCGATGGCGTTAAAGGCGCTGCCTCTATGATATTGGCTGTCGGAGCAGTCATCGCAATGCTCCATGCTATCGAGAGGATAAGCGAGGTTGATCTCTTAACTCTTGCGGCTTCGATTCCGAGAGTGGCGATTGTTATGCTTGAACTCGTTGCACTATTTGCCATGACGAAACTCCTCGGGGAGCATGCTGGGAAAGCTGGCGCTCTAATGGCTGGCGTCGGACTCGGAATTATGCTTATCATTGGTGCTATTGGGCTTCTAGGTAGTATGAAGCCAGAGACAATCGAGAAAGGTGTCAATGCAGTAGGGTATCTTACGATCTGTATGATGGGCCTTATGGCATTCTCCAAACTTGTTGGCAGCGAAGCCCATAAAGTCTCCATTACGCTTGTGGCTGCGGCAGCCGCAATTGCTGTTCTCGCTATCATTGCTGGTATTGTCGGCACCCTTGATGATGGACAGATGATACGAGGAATTACTTTTGTCGGCGGTCTTACACTGATGCTCTCTCTTCTTATCGCGGCGACGCATCTTGGGAAAGATCTTGGCAAGAGCATCACAACCCTCACGATTTCAGTTGTTGCACTCGGAACAATGATTGCTGTTCTTGCGGGGTTCACCGATGGTGATAAACTTCAAAATGTATCCATGTGTCTTGCAACAGTTATGGGTGTTCTAGCAATAGTTATGGCAGTTGCTAAGCTTGCTAAGCCGAGTCTTGCTGGAATGGCTATTATTGTAGCGGCTATTGGCGCATTAGGTCTTATCCTTGGCCTAATGGCTGATAATATTAAGAATGTCGATAACCTAATCCCGATCGCACAGAGTCTTGAAATTCTTATGCGGGCTCTTGTCCTTGCTATTGCCGCCACGGCTATTGCTGGTGCTGCATCTGCTCTGATCATTGCTGGGCTTCCTGGGCTTGCGGCTGTTGTGGTGGCTGTCGGTGTTATTCTTGGACTAATCAGTCTGATTGATGTTCCTGATGATCTTCCCGATAAGTGTACTAAGATCGGTCTATCTATTGGCAACCTGATCGGAAGTCTGCTTGGAGGAATCGTCTCCGGTGCGTTCTCTGCCGTTGAGCAAATTGGTCAGACTCTTAAGACCTTTGGCGAGCTCATGCAACAGACTGACTTTGTGTCAATCTCCAATGGTCTGACTGCCGGTCTTGATCTCGTGAAACTTCTGAAAGAGATCCCCGGTCCGAGTATCTGGCAGGTTCTTGGCGGCGAAGGTAACATAGAGGCTTTCGCGTCTCAGTTTGAGGCATTCGGCAATGCACTTAAAGTTTATGGAGCTTCCGTGTCCGGATGCGATAATGCTGCAATCCTCATGAGCATTCCTGGCGCGCTTGGCCTTGCTGAGATTGCCAATAGCATCCCCGATATGGGCATCTTCAACATCTTTACTGGCGTTAAGAGCCTCAGCACATTTGGAAGTCAATTAATGATGTTCGGCTTAGCTCTCACGGCCTATTCCCTCGTTGTGAGTGCTGCCAACATCTCCGCTATTGAAGCGTCTATTCCTGCTGTAAGATCACTGGTCGAGATTTCAAATACACTTGAAAACTCCGGTGGTGTGATTTCTTTCTTTACTGGAGATAATAATTTCACAAGGTTCGGTAAACAGCTTAAAGATCTTGGCACTGCATTTAAGGACTATACTGAGAGCATTGCGGATGTTGATTTTGGAAGAATCCAGGCATCGGTTCGAGGTGCTAAGGGCCTTGTCGATTTGTCAAATACGCTTCCTGAGGACGGTCTCTGGCAATGGCTTTCTGGCAAACAGGATATCGGTGATTTTGGCGAAAAGCTCGCCGAATTTGGTGGATCTATGCGAGATTATTATCTTGCACTTGGCAATGTTACATTTGTCGATACAAGCAAGATGCTCGCGCACGTTCGAGCGATCATTAACCTGGCCCCGGAATTTAACGATCTTGATCTTAGTTCCATGGAGAGTTTTGGTGCTAAGATGGCTCAGTTTGCATACAATCTCCAGGCATTTTTCTCCACCACCGGCAATATTGAGCAGCCTACGCCCGTAAGACAAATCTGCAATGAGATGGTTGAATCGATCAATGCTCTGCAGACTTACACTGGAATATTCAAACAGGCTGGCGAGGATTGCCTCAAGGGCTTAATCGAGGGTCTTACTGAGGAAGAAAATCTCAATAAGGTTCGCAATTCTGGCAAACTTATTGGTGACACATTCCTTAATGCATTCCGAGACACAACCGGTTGGCATTCGCCTTGGTCTACGATGGTTGAAGCTGGCCAGGATTCTGCGCTTGGTTTAATGAGCGGCGTTAAAAATAGCGTTGCCTATGAGGCTGGTGAGAATCTTTCTCAAGATATGCTTGATGGATTCAATGACGTTATCGGCCGCCACTCCGAACCTGATGAGTATCGCAATGCTGGTAAAGACTGTGCCGATGCGATTGTCACTGGTACAGAAAACGGCAGTAAGGAAGTTAATGACGCCGGTGCGGCTTTAAGTACTTCGCTTCTCGAGGGCACCTCTGATAAACTCGAATCTGGGTTCTCTTCGCTCGGCAATAAGGTAGGTGGCTTCATCGATAATGTCAAAGATGAATACTCCTATCTTGGAGACGGTAATAGCCTCCTTGATATCTTTGGCCTCGGCTTTGATACAAGCGAGACTGGCGATGGTACTATTCAACAGATCTCGGATGCTATTTCTGGAGCTGTGGCTGGCGGTACGAATAGCGCAATCACATCTGGTAGTATCTCTGCTTCCGGTACGAAAGCCGCTGACGCATTCCTGACTGCACTTGAAAATCGCATGTCCGACCTTGATCTCGATATCTCTACAATTGATCTTGAAAAAGAATTATGGGATGCAACTATCGGGCAGACTGCAAGTGAGTCTGATAAGAAGGCTAAAGAGACCGAAATTCTCACAGAGAAGATCAAACTTCAAAATGAGAAAGTAAATGAGGCTAATCAGAAGTACGAGTATACTGTCAAGAAGATGGGCCAGACAAGCGAAGACGCTAAGAAGGCCTATCAGGAACTTCTCCAGGAGCAGATTGATCTAGCAAATCTGATGAACTCCCTTGATGAGTCTCGTGGCACCGCTACGGACAATGCCGCCGATGCTATGGTGGCATATGCGAAGTATGTCTCTGAGTCTCAGGATGAGCTTCTGAAGATGGGCTTCACCATGGAACAGATCTCTGCAGCTGCATCTGAGAGAACTGGTTACAATGTCCATAAGACTACTCAGGACATGGCCGATACTGTCACGAATGCTGTTGCAACGACCATGTCCAACATCTCCAGTACCTATCTCACGACTGCTGAGACAACTCTTGGTGCTATTACTACCAATTTTGAGAGCTATGGCGCTCAGTATACAACCGCAGTTGGTGATGGCATGACCACGACGGTTTCAACCGTTGAGGATGCTGCTAAGACTTTGAGCCAGAAAGCTTCTGATACAGCGAGTAGCACTGGCAACGATCTTATGTACAAAGCTGGCGGATTCGCAGCAGATGGCTTTATTGCTGGGATGACCGATAAGATCACTGAGGTTGCTGAGGCCGCTGCTGAGGTTGCTCGCAGCGCTTACTCCGCAGCTATGACAGCTATTCGTGCAGCTTCTCCTTCCAAACTTTTCATGAATATTGGCCGTTACGCTGATATGGGTATGATTGTTGGTTTCGAGGAGATGTCTAGCGATGTTGCTAAGAGCTCTGCTGAGGTCTCTGATAGCGCAGTCAATGCTGCACGCGAGACCATTAGTCAGATCGCTGAACTTATCGATACTGACCCAACTTTGCATCCGCAGATTGCCCCAGTGGTCGATTTGAGTGAAGCACGTTCTGGTCTCAATAAGCTGAATAGCTTCAAGACCCCAACCATCAGTACTTATGTGACAGGCGCTCGTGTCAGTGCTGTAGCAAGTTCTATTGCACAGCGCGATAACAATGTCAAGCAGGTTGTGCCCCAGAATAATCAAAATGAGCCTACTTCTGTGTCTTTCGTCCAGAATAACTATTCTCCGAAGGCACTTAGCCGCTCTGAGATCTACCGCAATACGAATAATCAGTTTACCGCTTTCAAGGAGGCGATTTCTAAGGTATGATCAAGTCCATTACGGTAACCAATCCGAAGGGCGAGTCTCTCGTGCTGGATCTCTTTCATCCTGAAAAGTCGGGACTGATTGTAAAAAGCATCAGCGGCCTGGGACCCCCGAAGGCAAGTATAAATTCAACGGATCTGGCCACGGCAGATGGGGCTCTTTACTCCTCTGCACGGGCCAGCACCCGTAATATTGTTTTCAGCCTGGTGTTCATGTTCGCTCCGACAATCGAGGACGTTCGTCAGAAAACATACAAGTATTTTCCTCTTAAAAAAGAGGTTACGATCCGGGTTGAGACTGATAACCGCACCCTTGAAACCAAGGGCTATGTTGAGTCCAATGAACCAGACATCTTTTCGAAAGAGGAAAGCGCGCAGATTTCGATTGTCTGCATGGATCCATTTTTCTATGATCCAGATCCGAGTGTAACGCAGTTTGCGACTGTGACTCCGAATTTCGAGTTTCCATTTTCGAATGAATCACCAACTGAGAATCTGATCGAGTTTGGTCTTATTAATCTGGACACGCGATCTATCCTCGACTATAGCGGTGATGTTGATACTGGTGTTCTTATCACGATTCATTCTCTTGGAGAAGTGACGGGCCCAATTACCATTTACAACGTTGAGACGCATGAGTCGATTAAGATTGACCTTGACAGAGTAAAGACTCTGATCGGGAGAGATTACTCCAATGGTGATGACATTATCATTAGCACGGTGAGCGGCGATAAGTATGTCCAGATTCTCCATGACGGTAAGTATACAAATGGCATTTCTGCTATTGAAAAGCTGGCCGATTGGTTCCAGATCTCTGTTGGTAGAAATATCTTTAATTTCACCGTCAAGGAAGGCACTGAGAATATCGCCATGACATTCTCCTATAAGAATGCTTACGGAGGTATCTAATATGGAGTTTATGGTTCTCGACTCGAGTTATAATGCCCTGGCCATGATCGACACATTTACCTCCGCCATCTGGACGGTTCGCTATGACCAAGCTGGTGATTTCGAGCTTTACACACCTGTGCGGCTTGACTATCTCCAGAACATGACGATTGGCAACTATCTCTGGAGTCGGGAAAGTGATCGTCTCATGATCATCGAGACTGTCGAGATCCAGACCGATAGTGAGGACGGCCCACAGCTTCTTGTGAGCGGCCGGAGTCTCGAAAGTATTCTTGACCGTCGTGTCATCACGAGTTCTGCTGTTATGTCCGGGCCTCTCCCAAATGTCATAGAGTCGATTCTCAGTGACGAAGTGATTAAGACTGGCGATCGGCAGATTCCTGGCTTTATCTACACCCGCACAACCGATTCGCGGATTACCTCGATCAATGTCGAGTTCACCGCACAGGGTGAAAATGTCTATGACACGATTTGCTCACTTTGCCAGGAGCATAAGATCGGGTTTCGGGTTCTCCCTCATGGGAACGGCGGCTTCAACTTTGAACTCTACAAAGGACTCGACCGTTCCTATGATCAAAATGAGAACAATTATGTCGTCTTCTCGCCCTCTTTCGAGAACTTGCTGAATTCCAATTACATTAAGTCTTTCAAGTCCTACAAGAATGCGATCTATGCAGTCGGGACTTATCAGAAGGAAGTAATTGTGAAGAACAAGTATAAGAACGATGAGGGTGACTGGGTTGTCGAGGAGCAGACGACTTACGAGGAAACCGCCATTTCTGCCTGGGGATATTCTGAGGATAGCACTCCGACAGGTCTTGCTCGTCGTGAGATGTTCATCGATAATGGCGGAGTCAATGACGGTGAACAGGGCGGTGAAGAGTCTACCTGGAACACCATTAACAAAAACAAAGGCCTGACCGAGCTTGGCGAGCATCAGACAACTACGGCTTTTGAGGGTGAACTGGAGGCTACCAGGCAATATGTCTATGGTGAAGATTTCAACATAGGTGATATTGTGCAGGTCGAAAACGAGTACGGGATTACCGGGACGGTTTATATTTCTGAGATTGTCTGGTCTCAGGACACAAATGGCCTCACAATTACCCCGACTTTCACGTCCACCGAGGACGAAACAATTGAGTAAAGGAGGTTCTATATGGCTGTAACATATGGCTTTTATAACTCTCTGAATAAAGACAGAATGTATAACGCCGAGCAGATGAGCGCCATTTTCGATGGAATCATTACGGACGGCGTGTTTTCAGCTATTGGCGACGCGCTGATGCCTGTCGCTGGAACCGGGATGCAGGTTATCGTCAAAACTGGCAAATGCTGGTTTAATAGCACGTGGACGCTGAACGATGCTCAGCTTCCTCTCGATATCGAGACGGCTGACGTGAGCCTGACCCGAATCGACGCGATTGTGGTGGAGATTAATTCTGCCGTTGCAACGCGCGCCAATAGCATTAAAATCATCAAGGGTACACCCTCTGCAAATCCTGCAAAACCGACCCTTTCTGCTACTGAGACACTCCATCAGTATGCTTTGGGCTATGTGACGGTCGCCGCGAATGCGACTTCCATTACCTCTGGGGATATTGAGGTGAATGTCGGCAAATCCAGTTGCCCGTTTATCACCTCTGTTCTCCAGCAGACGGATGTTGACGAGTTATTTAACCAGTGGGAAGCCGAGTTTAACACTTGGTTTACCAATATCCAGGCACAGCTGTCTGGCGATGTCGCCGCCAATCTCCAGAGACAGATTGATGAACTGAAAAATGCGGATAATGTTCTGATCACGGATACAAGTGCTGGTATCCTATCTTTGCCCGCTGATAGTAGCGTTGATAGAAGCCTCCAAGAGCTCGGACTGAAAGTGAATATGATTCTCGCTGGAATGGCAACTCTGAATCTCACAGTTCAGGATGCTTCTGGCAGTCCTGTCTCTGGGGTCAAGGTTGCTGGCATGACTTCTATTAGCGGATCCAGTGATATGATTACTGGCGATGATGGTAAGCTTAGTGGTTATATTCCTGGAGGAACCAGCACAGTTTCTATTTCTGGATATGGCGATATTGAAGATGTTTCTGTGCCCATCACCGCAGATACAGGGTCTACGATTTCAAAGATAATTACCATTACTCGAAGAAAATTCCTGAAAGTCACCAAGAGTCAGAATATTAAATTTTCCTCGAATGTTCAGTCTATTGACTTCACTATTGGCGGAGGTGGCGGAAGCGGATCTTCGACATATAGCGGCCAGGGTGGCTCCTCAACTGAAGGCGGAGGCGGCGGAGCAGGTGGTGGTGGAGGATATTCTGTAGAGAAAACCTCTATAAACCCGGATCCAAATGCAGAGTATCCTGTAATAATCGGCGCAGGTGGGGCAAAAACCGGTACGATTACTAGTGGAATAACTCAATACTTGGGTAATGATGGAGGGGTATCTTCGTTTATGGGAGTCACGGCAAATGGTGGAAAACATCCAACTGAAGGCACCTATACCGCTGGCAACGGTTATTCGCCATCTCGACATGTCGGCGGGGTTGGAAATGGAAACGGAGCAAATACTGTAAATAAGGGTACCACCGATGCAGTTATGAATAATGGATCTGCTGGTGCACAGAAAATATACACATCATTTATTGAGGAGAGTCTATACGGCGGTGGCGGAGGTTGTGGAGCTCCGACATATAGATATGCGGGAAGATATCAAGGCCCCGGTGGAACTGGTGGCGGGCCTGGCGGTGGCGATGGCGGTAAAAACGAGAATCAGTATACATCATCCGCGGTTGGACGTCCTGGATCAGACGGTGTAGACGGTCTTGGCGGAGGTGGAGGTGGAGGTGGATGCTCCATCGATAATGACAAAAACTGGGAGTGCGGTGCTGGAGGAAAGGGCGGTAATGGAGTTCTCGCCATTCGTATGCACCTGATTTCTGAGTAAGGAGGTCTAAGTATGTTTTGCATAGTCAATGCTGATGATATTATCGAGAATATCATCGTTGCTGACGAAGTTTTTGCAAAGGCAGTCGGCGGGCTCGAATACTACGACGGAGCGAGTATTGGTGAAAAATATGACCCGCTCAAGTATTCTCTCAACGATAAGCAGAAGATCCAGAATCTTGAAGTAGAAAATAATCTCCTCAAAGCTCAGATTCAAGCTCAAAGCAAATCTCATGACTTTCTTGAGGATTGTGTAGCAGAAATGGCCCAGATTGTGTATGCTAATTGAGAAATACCCCCTGTATAAGTTCAAGACTCGTACAGGGGGATCTCTTTATTCATAGACGATAGCCGCCATTTCAGCGATACAGTCTTCCAGAAAATCATTCTGCTCAGTAGTTGCCTGGATTTGCTGTTTGAGGAGTTTATTTTCAGATTCGAGGGCGGAGATGCGCTCACTGTCGGTTGGCGGATCAGGAGGGGGATCGTAAATATCTCCGATGCCACAGCCTTCATAATACAGTTTCGCATCGAATGCTTTTGCGGTCTCTTCATCACAGACAATCGTATTCATGATGACATTATTTTCGTCGAGAATGCAATAAACCATTATACACCTCCTCAGTGAACATATGCATAGAATGCTCGACCGGCATTACCAGCAGAGGCTGCAGAAGCTCCGGATGTGGAATAGTTTCCTCCATTATACCCACCGCCACCACCGATATTTTTAGCTTGCGAAGTTCCATGATTAGGATAGCGAATGCCATTAGAGTATCCATTGGAATTATACATTCCGCCGCATCCCCCACCACCGCCGCCGATTTCATAAGGAACTCCATGGAAAGTTACGGTCGATCCTTCTGTGCCAGAAGCTGCAGCAGATGTATTTCCGCCACCTGACCACTCAGTATCATCATCTTTTGGATCTGTGTAAACAGAGACCCAATTTGAAGCGCCATTGCCACCATTCCCATTTCCGGTACCTCCTGTACCGCCAGTACCGTCATAACGATTGGTAGATGAGGTGACTGCAGTAATTGTATATGTCGCACTTTTACCGCCATTTCCTCCAGCAGCAGATGCAATAATGCTCCCTTTTAGAGAAAGTGACGTCGTACCCCCATTTTTTCCATTACTATTTTTTGCTCCACCAGAACCAACCGTTATAGCAAAAGTAGCCCCATTCTCAGGATTGGATATGGTGCCTTGTTCACTATATCCGCCACCTCCAGCACCGCCACCAGATACTTGGCACTCAGTGTTTAAAGCATTGTTTTTGGCAACCGCTCCGCATCCTCCACCCCCTCCAGCAAGAAGGTAATCAATGCCAGTGCACTTTGGCGAAATATTAAGAGTTGTGTTGATACTTGATGTTACCGTGACGACATCTTCGTCATACTCAAGGGTGATGACTACATTTGTGATTGTTCCGACAGACTGGGCAGTAACAGATGCTGCTTTCACATCATCGTATTTCTTCTCGACCGTGATTGTTGGGGTTTCACTCTCAGACTTTCCAAGAACGGTTCCAGTAGAGTCAGTTACAAGACTTGTGGTAGGGAGCGCCTCAATGCCGCCAACAGTATATCCAATAGCAGGAGTACCATCAGGATACTGCACCTTAACACGGTACGCTTTATTGGTCGTTCCTACAAGCAATGCCTGAAAAGCGTCATCGGGTGTAGACGATTTGGGAATACCAAGAAGTGTCTTCGTGTAATCGCTCAGGGTTTTCTCCCAGTTGCTATCAATTTTATTATTCAAAAGATCAATCTGTCTCTGGAGATTGGCGTAGCAAGCGCCTATTTATTATATACGCGTCCTTACACCTGCATGAGGGTTATGGACGAACTTAACAGACAGAGACAAAATTCAAAATGTAAAAGGAGGTGTAATCATGATGGCTATGTTGTTTGCTCAGCGCGTCATTCTCGGCAAGACTGAGTTTGACGCCGTCCCTAGCAAGCTGAAGCAGCAGGTCGCTGATATTCTGGTGAATGATTGCGGTCTGCCCGAACTGGTCCCCGTGGAATACGGTGGCACCAAGGTTTAATCGAAAGGAGATTTCACTATGGACAGAAAGTACGAAGACATCATCAATGAAGGCAAGAAGAACGGTAAGAAGATCTCTGAGATCAATGCCGAGCTGAAAGCCGCCGGTGCAAACTTCCATCTGGACTACACCATGACTCCTGACGGCCCCCAGACCGGCTGGTCTGAGAAGGAGATGGCGGAAGGTTTCATCCAGGTTGAAGGCACTGAAGAGACCCCCAAGAGACTGAAGGATTACATGAAATTCAATCCTTCCATGGCGGGCAAGAAGCAGATTGTTTCCGTTCCCGAAGGTAAGTTCGAGATCACTTGGAACGAGAACGGCAACCCTGTGAGCGCCATCCGGGTCTAAAAGCTCACAAGAACATCTGAACGCATAAGGAGACGTTACTATGGATCAAAACCAATGGTTTAATACAGGTAGTCCAGCTCCTATGAATGATAGACAAGCGTTCGAAGCAGGCTGGACAGCAGCTCAAAGACAAATGGCGTTTAATCCCCAAACTCCACAGATCAGTGAGCGTATTTTCCAGCAAACTCCTCAATCCCCGCCTCCGAGACCCTCATATCTTCCGGGGCGGGTTGTGAATTCTCCTGATGAGATTCGAGCTTCTGAAATCCCTATGGACGGCACCGTAGCGGTATTCCCGTCTTCGGACTATTCGTATGTCGTCCTTAAGGCCTGGAATAGCAACGGGTCTATTCAGACTGAGATCTATCAGCATCTCAATCCGAATGGTGAACAGAAGACTGACCCTCAGTTCGAAGAATTCAAAATGGCCATGAATGAGAGGCTGGACAAGCTTGAGGCGATGCTTACGTCCTCTCTGGCCACAGGTAAGTCCTCACGTACCAGTAAACAAACTGCCAACGAGGAGGTCAAGAATGAGTAATCCTATCATGGGTCTCGCCCAGATGGCGATGAATCGTATTTCCTCCGATCCTAACCTTCAGAGAAATCCTCAAGCAAGAGCCTTCATGGATATCATGCAAAGAGGGGACGTGGCCCAAGGGCAGCAAATGGCTCGAAACCTTTGCCAGTCTTTTGGGGTATCTGAGCAGGAAGCTCTTCAGCAAGCCAAGTCGTTTTTTAAGATCCCGTAATTGAATTCGTACACTACGAGTCAATTTTAGGGAGCGCGCGGCCTTAGATGAGACTCGTTTTGTAAAATATTATATTTTCAAGGAGGATCATTCTATGTTTAACATGAGCGCACCGAGTTTGGCCGATATCGCGGCTGTGACCAAGAATAACGACGGCAATGATGGCTGGGGTGGCAACAATGGCTGGTGGATTCTGATTATTCTGTTTGCTCTGTTTGGCTGGGGTAGAGGCGGTTATGGCGCCAATGGCGGTTCCGGCGATTGCCAGTGTGCTACTGCTGGTGACATTCAGCGTGGGTTTGATACCTCCGCTATCATCAGTAAGCTCGATGGTATCAACAACGGTATCTGCTCTCTGGGCTATGACCAGCTGAACCAGATGAATGGCATCAACCAGAATGTCTCCACGACTGGTTTCGGTATTCAGAACGCAATCACTCAGATGGGTATTGCAAACATGCAGGACACCAATTCCCTCTCTCGTCAGTTGGCTGATTGCTGCTGCGAGAATCGTCAGTCCATTGCTCAGGTCCGGTACGACATGGCTACCGATGCCTGCGCGATCAAGACTGCTATCAATGACATGGGCCAGCAGATCATGCAGAACGATAACGCGAACTTCCGCGCGCTGTCTGATCGTCTGACTCAGCAGGAGGTCGATCGGCTAAAGGCCCAGATTGTCGAGAAGGATCTCCTGATCTCCCAGCTGAATCTCGGGATTTCCCAGAGAAATCAGACTGAGAGTATTGTTTCCCAGTTGAAGACTTCCACTTGCTGTGGGAATCTCAACTAAACTGTACGCGAGGGGCTCTCTTCGGAGGGCCCTTCTCCAAAAATTCAAAATGAGTGAAATGGAGGTATATTTCGATGATTAAACTCACGAATCTTGCTGCTCAGACGATTCAGCCTGGTCAGTCTGTTATCTTCAACACTGTCATGAAAAAGAGCGGGTGTGCTGAGTGCTTCCGTCTTGGAACCTCCAGCGTCAAGCTCTGCAAAAGACCCGCTTCTTATGAGGCAGTATTCCAGGCAAATGTGACAACTGAGACTGCTGGGATTGCTCAGCTCTCCTTCGAACTCTCCGGCGACATTCTTCCCGAGTCCACAACGGTTCGGCAGATCACGACGGCTAACGACTTCGATAGCATTTCCCTTTCTGACCTCATTAGCGTCAACTGCTGTGACTTCGATCGGCTGACTGTGACGAACACCGGCACGATCCCCGTGGTCATCTCTACAAATCCTCTCTTCTATGTGAAGAGAGTGTCTTAAGGAGGTGCAGTTATGTCTCATGATATTTGCGCTATGCGCGAGAAGCTCATTAACTGGACGAAGGAAGCTATGGAGGGAGATATTTCCTCTGTTGATGCGTACGAGCTCGGTGCAGCGATCGACATGATCAAGGATACTTATGAAATGGAGTACTACTGCTCTAAGAAGAAGTATTATGATTCCGTCACCGAGGCTATGGAGGACTATGGCGACGATGAGCGATTCAAAATGGGCCGTTCCGGCATGATGAGAGTCCTTCCCGAAACTGAACACCGCTGGGATCCTGACGAGTATGACATGTATGCTCGAATGGGGTATTCTGGCCATAGGGTGCCTTCCAGCGATATGGGACGGAATTGGGATAAATATCTCGATGCCAGAAGACATTACAACGCTACGAAATCCGACTCTGATCGGATGGAGATGAGTACGAACGCTCAGTTGCATATGGGTCAGACAATTGCTACCCTCCGGGAAATGTGGCATGATGCTGACCCCGATCTGAAGCAGAAGATGAAGAAGGATTTCACGGCTTTGCTTCAGGAAATGAACTAACGACCAAGTCATGAATAGCTTCTTTGTGAATGGGTATCTGTGGTGTGTAAAACGAGTTCCATATTCAAGCCCAATGTTGATCGAGAAGACAGGTACGCGAACCGTCGCTACAACTGACCCGATACGTCGAACAGTATATTTACTCGACACACTGGAAGGTAACTTTTTCAATACGGTGCTATTGCATGAACTTGGCCATGTGGTGATGTTCAGCTACGGGCTGCTCGATGATATTCACCGGGCAGTCCCGCGGCATCTTTGGATTGATGCTGAGGAATGGGTTTGCAACTTCATTGCAGACTATGGGCTTCAGATCTTCCAGATTGCAAGCAATGTATTGGGTGAAGAAGCCTGGTCATTCATTCCTTATGAACTGGAGCGACTGGTTGTGTGAGGAGTGTCTCTTATGAATCCCTATATTCAGATGTTCTTTACAGTTTTGGCGTCAGTCCTCGCTTCAGGCGGTTTCTGGGCATTAGTTCAGAGACATTTCGACAAAAATGACGCCAAGACAAAACTCCTTGTGGGCCTCGCGCATGATCGTATTGTGGAACTTGGCATGCAGTACATCGAGCGGGGATATATATATCAGGACGAGTACGAAAACCTAAATGACTATTTGTTTGCCCCATACGAAAAAGCTGGTGGCAACGGATCTGCGAAACGAGTCATGGATGTGGTTCGCACTCTTCCAATAAAACCAAATCCTGGGAAATGAGGTAGTAAAATATGTCTCTAAGTAACAAAGTGTATGATACACTGAAATGGATCGCTCAGATCCTGCTTCCTGGTTTAGGTACGCTATATTTTGCTATCTCCGGGATTTGGGGTCTCCCCTATTGTGAGCAGGTGGTGGGTACACTTTCTGCAATCACGGTATTTATCGGCATGCTTTTAGGGCTGAGCGCCGCCAAATATCCTGGTGATGGCACTATCAAAATGCAGGGTGCTACTTATAAAACGAAGCTCACAATTCCCATGGACGAGATTACTGAGAAGAAAAGTGTTGTCCTTATGGTTGAGGACGGCGAAAAGAAATGACTATTGCCAGTTTTCTTGCATTCGGATGCGGCTTCTTAGTAGCTGTAATCTTGATGCTTATTGTGGCGTTTGCCTGTCGAAAAAAGATTCTGGATTCTCTTGATAAGAGGTTCAAGTCGATTACTCGCTGGCTTTTCACTACAAGTCAATTCTTTGCTCTGATCTGGGTAAGTACGTCCTATGTGATTGCAGCATATGCGACATTCGCTTTGCAGCAGCCATTTCCTATTGAGACATTGTCTGGTCAGGCCATTGTGGTGCTCCTTGGTACGCTCACGGCGAAAGTTGTTGAAAATATCTTTGAGCATAATAGCGGTGGTATTCTCGGTAAGAGTGACACGGACGGTCAAAATGGGTAATTAAGAAAAGAGGGGATCGTGAGTATATCATGGTCTCTTCTTTTTCGCGAGTATTTCGCACCCCTTTATGGAGGTGTAGACATGAATACTTTATCTGCAATATTTGGATTTGGAGCATGTATTGGATTGATCGGCTTAATTAGTTGGACAATCGTAGATGCATTTAGAGTTCTGAAATACGGATTGGAAGGAGATGAAGATGATGAATAAACTGCACTACGGAATTAAGAAGAAAAAGAAGAACTGAGGGCTTTCGGGCCCTCTCTTCTTTCGCGATATTCTCCTCATATATTATGGAGAGAAACTCTACATTATATTTATGGAGGTATTATCATGGGTATGAAGAATGAAGGAACTCTGAGGAAAAGCTGGTTCGTGATTACGGACGAGAGCTATAGATTCAGTGAGGTTGCTGAGGATTACAACTATCCAATCTCCAGGTATGAAGCAGTTGCTATCGGCCCTGCAGATTGGGATACAAGTAGTTCTGCAATGGCTGTTGGATTTAGGATCTCGGCTACGAGGCATGAACTAATGAATCTTCTGAGAGATTTCAAGGAAACGTATCCTGATGCGCACGTGATCGTAATGAGAAGTTAACTCTGCAAAGCAGGAGGCTGTAATAACGGCCTCTTAGCTTTTCGCGTATATTTCTTGTGCTATTATGGAGGTGAATCAAAATGAGATATATCAAAATCTCGGACAATCTAGGTGTCTACCAAGACGGCGATTGCACAATATTTATGGTTGCCGATCGAGAGTCTAGGGATGAACGAATTGTTTGCTGTGCATTGAGTAAAGAAGAAATTGAGAAACTTCGAAAGGAATTGGGGCGTTGATCGCCCCTTCCCTTTTCGCGATATTTTCAAGGTAGTTTATGGAAAGGAGGAATTCTGCTATGTTGAATGATTTTAAGCGTGGTTTTTGGTACTCTATCGGGGCAATTGTTGGAGTGGTCACACTTCAGACACTGGCTGATAGAGTTATGCCAGAGATTGCTGCAAAGATGAAAAAGAAAGACGACGTGGAAGAATCCGAATAACAATTTGGAGAGATCTATCATGGTCTCTCCTCTTTCAGGAGGTGAATTCAAAATGCTGAAAATTCTATTGTTTATTTGCATTATGCTACTGTGTATGGTAATTGGGTATGTAACTGGAACAAATGCAGTTATGAAGGTCTTACCATTTGCGGGTGTACTCAACATAGCTCACGATTCTGATGGCGAGAAGTACGCAAGCCTAACAATTGACCGAAAGCGATCGGACTTTATGGATGATACATCTGTTAAGTACGTCATCTTTACAGTAAAACATTTATATTCGGAGGAAAAGAAAAATGGCTAAAATAAAACGAGCTCTTGGCGAGTACTGGTTTGCTGCAGAATTTACATATGTTATCTTAAATGGATGGTCTGTTGAATTTACCCCGATCGATGATGGTGATGATCTTCAAGTTCACCTGTCAAAATGCGGAAAGCATGCATATCAGATTATTTCATTAACTGATGACACTGATCTATATTTGATGCTTCATAATGTTATTGAAAATCTCAGACAAGAAATTCTAAAGGAGTTTCCTTATGTTAAAAAATGAACGTGATGCGATGGTCAGCGAAAATCTCGGCCTTGTCAGATATGCGATCCTGAAGAACTTCCCGAATTTTATAAATGATGAGGATATCTTCCAATCCGGATGTATTGGCCTTATTAAGGCAGTCGATGCATATGACGAAGATTTCAAATTTTTCTCAGCCTTTGCTATTCCATGTATCGAGAATGAAATCAAAATGGAGCTTCGAAAGAGGGGCAGTCGAGATGGACGATTTATCAAAATCTCAATTGACGCTCCGGTCACTCTCGAGTATGGTGGTGGTGATCTCGCTACATTGATGAATATGCTCCCAATGAGCGATGACATTGAATTCGTCGACATTGATGGATTTAAAAACTCTCTAACCCCACTTGAAATTAAGATTGTTCAATTTCTCATTCTCGGATATTCGCAATCTCAGATCGCCAGGCGAATTAAAAAGTCCAGAGCTATGACTTCTCGGTATATAAGCCGGATTCGAGCAAAAGCAGAAAAATACATTTAAGGAGGATGAATAATGTATATTGCCGCAACAATTGCAATTATAGTTCTTTGCATCACGGTGTTTATCATCGGCTGCATCTATGGCTACTACGAACGTGATATTCGTATATGCGATAAGCGTTTAAAAATCATTCGCGAGAAATGGGAGCCAATGATTACAAATGATGCCGTTGAAGATCCATATCAACTGGGGCAACTTGATGGAATTAATTTGGCATTTAGTTGGATGCAAGAGGAGGATTGCTAACAATGATCAAAATCGAAAAAGTCCGTACGTACGGCTGGGAACCGGCCTTAAGAGGTATGCGTAACCCTAAGAACTCCTGGAATCGATCTGATACAACCTATGATGTAGAGCTTTTCGACGATGGGGGAGGGCATCTCTATCCGATCGAGTCCGCCATCATCGGTCCAAACGATCTTAAACTCGCCATGACTCTCGCAAATGCCGGTCCTGAGCATGGAAAGTTCCTTCGTATGATCCATTGCTATGCAGATATTACGGCGCCTCTATACTGGTGGAAGGAGTTTGATACTTATAAAGTTGGTACGACTGCGAATTCCTGCTCTACGATGCATAAGATTATGGCAAAGCCGTTTGCGCTAGAGGATTTCTCTCATGAACATCTATGTAATTTTATGGAGGCATGCAACTTGATGGACAGCCTTAATCCGATGGATATTTTAAATAATGAATCTCTCAATCTTGATGTGAGTATCAACCAGAATAAATCCAATATTTTGAGTCCGCTTTTTGTTCTTGTCAAAGCAATCGATGCACTCAATCAATACCGCAATCTATATTTGAGAGTCATGAACGCCTCAGATATTGATGAAATAAAAAAAAACAAATTCCTAAAAAAGATCTGGTGGCAAGTCATCCAACTTCTTCCGAGTTCCTATAATCAGATGCGAACGGTCGACATGAACTACGCAGTTTTGCGAAACATTTATCATCAGCGTCAATTTCACAAGCAGGATGAATGGCGGGAAACTTTCTGTAAAGAGTTTATTCCTCAGCTGCCATATTCTGAGCTTATTACTGGAGAGGAGAAATAAGTGCAAACTCGTTTCTTTAGATGCATAGACTGTGAAACTGTTATGCCAGTCAAAGCTGATTTTTGGATTGAGTGCATCACTGGCGACATTATTACTTCAGTAGGCCAGACGATTCACTATGATGGTCCAACCATTAAGGAGCGTTATTGCACAAATTGTCAGCAAATCCAGCTTGAAAAACTAATAAAGGAGTTGAAGCCTGTTGAAGAGTCCTACAAACGGCCTTAGATTGATCAAAATGAAGGCTATTACGACGAACGAAATCGGATACTTTCATGAATGGGGGATTCATGGCGGAAAAACTGTAGCTATTATTGAGCTCCCTAGTCGAACGATTTATGCTAAACCGAAGGATTTCGAATTTGTTGACGAAGTACATGCTGTTTTAGTTAATCAAAATAAATACAATATGGAGGCTAATTATGAAAAACTTCAAAATTCTGATTGCGCTGATTTTAAGTTCGATTCTGATGGTAGGATGCTCTCGAGTCTCTGACACGATTTCCTCGAGCGAGATGATCTCTGCTCCCTTAACGGAGAGTCAACCAGTTCCACAGGAACAGGAAATGGACCCCTCAGAAACGAAAGAGCAGGAAGAAATACTGGAGAAGATGCCGGATCTTCTGAAGGATGATGAAGATTACGATATCCCCGATAATCTCAGAGAGGCTCTGAATAAATACGAGGATTTTGTCGACGAGTATTGCGAGTTCATGGTTACTTGGATGAACGCAAACCAGAACTGGCAGCTTGCGAATATGGAGAAATATGTAAAATATACTCAGGCGATTTCGGATTGCCAGAAGGCTATTAACGAAGGGCTTGAGAAAAAAGACGAAATCACTAAAGACGAATACGACTATCTCGTCTTGGTGCAGACCCGAACTGCACAAAAATTACTGACAGCGGCATCGGAGGGCTACAATGGAGACTAAAACTCATATCGAGATCACTCAGGAACGTGGGTACTGGGTTGCCTATATCAATGGCGAAGAATACTGTTCTGGTGACACCTATACTGAGGTTGTCCAGGAACTGACCGAGGACGGATATTTATGAGAGTGAAGAAGGCAGGTAAAGTTCTTCTTGGAGCAGATTTGACCAATGAAGAACGACATGTGCTCAATATGGAGATTCAGAAATCTCTTGCTGAGTATGATCGAAAGAATACGGACGAAATCGATGCAATGATTCTTTGGAATCTGCATCTGATTTTTGGATTCGGCGAGAAGCGTCTCATGGAGTTCTATAACAGCTTTAGTAAAGATCTCCATGACATGTGCGAGCGTTATGAGCTTACCGATGATGGAGACGAGCTCTGGGTGTGCACACATAAGCTTAAGAAGAAATTCGGAATTGACATTCATGAGTTGAATAATCGGCCTCGTTAACCGCGAGAAAATCTGCCTCCTTTATGGAAAGATCTATATTTTAGGAGGTATGTTATGAAACAGTTATATCTTTACGGAATTGGCGGACCCGAAGATGGTTTTCGTGTGATTCGATATCGTGAGATTGATCAAGTAGATCTGTCGGCGCTTACATTGCGCTACGAAGCAACTGATATGCTTATGCATTATAAGAGCATTCGTAGGTTCTTTGTAATCGATAACAGACCTGGCTTGGCCAAACTTTGCGCACAGTCGATTAAGACGAGAGACATCGAGAAGGCTCTGACATTCCTGGATATTCTGGAGAAACAAGGTCTTGAGATTAAGATCTAACAAGAGCGAGGCTCGGTCAAAATGACTGGGTCTCTTCTCTTTCGCAAGAAAATCCGGGCCTATTATGGACGTAGGTCTAATACTTTATTGGAGGAAGATCAAAATGGCGATTAGTACGTTTGTGTTGGATCACATGATCACCAAGAAGACATTGGAGTTGCAGAAAGCAAAGAACGAGTCTGAGAAGACAGACGCGATCAATGACCTGGATCAGTTGATTGCTTTGCGTAAAGATCTGAATGAAGCCCATGGTGAGGGTTTCTATCAGATGGCTACGCTGGCAGTAACGACATTCGGAGTTGTTGCACCGCTGGTTGTCAACACGAGACTCATTCGAGACTGCATCAACTATGAAAACACTGGTGCATGGTCTCATCCGACGATTCGGAATTTGGTCAACAAGATCAAGATCGGTAAATAAGACAAGTCTGGCAAGAGGTCTATCAAGGCCTCTTAGCCTTTATATTTGAGGTGAAGTATGAATACTAAATATCTTATGAAAAAAAGTGGCAGATTCATTAAGAAACATCTGCCTGAAATCCTGACAGCGGCGTCGACAGTCGGAGTTGGTGCAACGATCTATCTGACTCGAAAAGCGACAAAAGCCGAGCAAATCCTTCAAAATGGGGGTAATTTGGAGGCGATGGAGCCAATAGAAAAGGTCAAAGCCTATGCGAGTATCTATTGGCCGGTCGCTATCGTCTCCACAGCCTCGATAGGATGCATGTGGTGCGCCCATATTCTCGATAAGCGTCAGCAAACCCAACTCTTGAGTGCTTATATGACTCTTGGGCAGGCATACGAACGCTATAAGGAAGTTGTTCGTCAAAATGTCGACCAAGAAACATATTGCAAGATCCAGGAAGAGTATGAGGAGGAGATAAAGGCCGAAAAAGAGTTTCCGAGGGATACGGACGAGAAGCTCCTCTTTTATCTTCCCTTCTACAATCAGTACTTCAACGCGACCATGAAGGAGGTTATCGATGCCGAGTATCAAGTTAACCGAGAGTTTGCTCTCGCCAATTATGTTAGCTTCAACACGTTCCTCGATGCCCTTGGCATCTACCCAATCGTTGGGGGGGATGATATTGGATGGAGTCAAGACGCAGGTGTTGCCTTCTACGGCTACGGATGGATCGAATTCGAGCATCGACTTCAAAAGACTGATGATGGACTAGAGTGCTACTATATAGACATGCCCTTTCTCCCGACTTCAGATTACCTCGATTACGGTATCGGTAAGATTATAAGCTGACCTCGCGAGAAAATCCTCTTACTTTATGGAGAGAAAGACACACGAAAATCTATATTTTAGGAGGATTTACTATGTTTAAGAAGATGAAGGAAATCGCTATGTGGCCTATCACTTGGGGACAGTTTGGTAAGCTCACAGTATTTGGTTGCCTGGTCGGTTCGATCAGTGGACTCATTTACTGCTTTGCTACCATGCAGTACTTCAGAGATCTGGTTGCAGAGTGGTGCCGTAAGGTTCTGCATAAGATCATGTTCTGGAAAAGATGGGAGTGCTAAACTCGAGGCGGATGAGATCCATCAGGGTCTCTCCTCTTTCGCGGATATTTCCTGGCACTTTATGGAAAGGAGTTGATCAAAATGATCACATTGACAGCGTTGATTATTACGTTAATTATCCTGGCGGTTATTGCGGTATTTGTATTCCTCATTGGAGGAACTGCATTCCTGCTGACCTTCGGTGATGTTATCGTAGCGATCATCATTATCGGGTTCATCGTGAAACACTTTCTGAATAAGAAAAAGAAGAACTGAGGGCTTTTGGGCCCTCTCTTCTTTCGTGAGAAAACCATTCTCCTTTATGGAGGCGATATAATGTTTGTAACGAATCCTTATATCCGAAGATTATGTTGGATTATCGGATTAGGAATTGGGTTCGCATTGTATGCGATCATGAGCAAGAGGTCTTAATGGCCTCTTCCATTTCGCGAGAAAATCACCCCCTATTATGGAAAGAAAGACAAACAATACTGAACAAAAATAAAAGGAGAATGAGTTATGTTACACATTGCTATGGAAATTGCCTTTGCTGCTGTTGTCGGCTTTGGTATGATGTTCCTGATCAATGCTAGCGCTCACTACTTTGGTGAGTTCATCATTGAGTCTGGAAAGAACGTAGAGGAAGACTGGAGTCAGGTGCGAATCTGATTCCATCCTCTTTGTCTTTTAGCAATCGTGAACATTTCATGATCCTTTATGGAGGTGAATCAAAATGAGTGAGAAATTGAATGGCATGAAAATTGCAAAGATCGCTGCAGCAGCTCTGATTGCTGTAGGGACGATTGCAAAGGCAGGCCTGGATTTCGTAACAAATCAGGACAACATCCGAAACAACAAGGAGGAGCGTTAACACGCTCTTCCCATTTTTCAAAAGGAGAAAGATCAAAATGAAACTCACAAAGCTCAAAGAGCTCGCACACATTGGTATGACGTATGCATCTGAGCACAAGACAACTCTCATGATTGGCGGCGGCGTTGCTGGTTTGTGGATTGCCGGCATCACAGCGATTCGAGCAACCCCTAAGGCGAGTATGCTTCTGGAAGAACGTCGGTGTAGAAAACACGATGAGTATCTCGAGGACGCAGAGAAGAACCCTACGCTTACCCTTAAGGATTACGTGCAGGTGACGTGGCGCTATTATCTGCCTCCGATCTTGCTGGCTGGTGTGTCCACCGGTGCAATCATCTTCGCTCACAAGAGTGACCGGAAAGAAAATGCGGCTCTCGCGGCGGCATATGCTCTTTCTGAGGGGCGTCTCAGAGAGTATACCGAGAAGGTCGTCGAGACGATCGGCGAGAAGAAAGAAAAAGAGGTCCGCGAGGCCATCGATAAGGATCGTGTCGAGAAAAACCCTGCCGTAGAAAGCGAGATTATCAACACTGGTGAGGGCGATACGCTGTGTATGGACGCCTGGAACGGACGGTATTTCTATTCAGATATTGAGGTGCTTCGTAGAGCGGCTGTTGATCTGAGTAGAAGGGTTCTCGATGGCGAAATGGTCAGCGTTAATGATTTCTATGACCGAATCAACCTTCCTCAAGCAAAAAATGGCGACTATTTCGCTTGGGAAATTGGGAACCACCATGAGATGATCGAACTCGCATTCAGTTCTCAGTTGGATTTCAAGAAGCGCCCGGTTCTCGTGATGGACTTCAAGTTCATGCCGAGATTCTATGATCAAACACCGTGGTGATTCGCGAAAAAATCATCACGTATTATGGAGTAGAAATACCCGCAAAACTATATTTATAGGAGGAAATAAAAATGGACGAAAATATGGTTATGGAGAACACTGAGGTTACTGAGCCCGTTGAGGAGCTGGTTCCTGAGGAGACTAGCGGAAGCTATGAATTGGAGTCTGAAAAGCAGAGCGGCTTTAAAGATGGCATGGTTGGTGGATTCTTCGCTACAGGTTTGATCCTGGGCGGAATCGCGCTGTTCAATGGCATCAAAAAGCGGCATACTGCTAAGAAGGCGGCCAAGGAAGCTGAAGAGTCTGCAACGGAATCTTCCGAGGGCGATACCGAAGAGTAAACCATCGTCAGATCTAACTATGAAAAGTTAGGGATTCTACAAGGGATGAGATCTATCAAGGTCTCTCCCTTTAACTTTTATATTTGAGGTGAAAGGCATGTTTAAGAAACTGAAAGGGGCATTTAAGGCTATGAAAGAGAAGACTACTGAAGCTGTCAACACTGTGAAGAACATGGTTGCCGATCCCAAAAATCGTTTCGTGACTGGATTTGTTCTTGGCAGTCTAAGCCTTGGCTTGATGGGCTCTGCACTCATTCAGATGAAAGGCATTATTTAAAAACTTTATATTTGAGGTGAAAAGCATGCTTAAGAAACTGAAAGGGGCATTTAAGGCTATGAAAGAGAAGACTGTCAATACCATTAAAGACATGATCGCAGATCCTAAGAATCGTATTGCTACTGGAGTCGCCGTAATGGTTACTGAATTGGGGCTTGGAATCGGTCTCGTTGCTTCTGGTATGGTTCAGTTGAGGATGGCCTAATGTTTACTATGATCAAAATGATGCGGGAGGCGAATAAGGCTATTCAGGAGGGTCTTATTGGAAATCCGCATAATCGAGTATATACGGGAATCGTATTCCTGAGTTTTGGTATCGGACTCGGACTGTCCGGTATTGCACAAATTAAGATGGAGGGTCAAAATGGAACAGTATCCGAGTAATACTTTGAAAGAGCGCGGTAAAAACGCTCAGCAGAAGCCCAAACCCGAACTCAAGTGCGTTGTGACGGGTAAATCAAAGCCCGTTCCTCAGAGTATGTGGTCTAAGGTCTTCGTCGGCATTAAACCGGCATCTGGTCAGACCATGAAGAGCTTTATCTTCGATGAGATCGTGACACCTCTAATTCAGAGAGCAGTTGTTGAGGGCATAACTGGCACAATCAACTATCTCGTAAAGGGTGACGCCTATGCAGATCGTAAGGACGTTCGTCAATTCGGTAAGAGCTACATCAATTACAACGGGATCTCCAGTGGGAAGCCATCTGGGAGCGCCGGCCAGTACGTCTATTCCGGAAAGAGTTCCGGGATGGATATCGAGAACGTCTGGTTCGAATCTCGTGTCGATGCCCAGCATGTTCTGGATGAGATGCAGGGTGTGATCTCTCAGTATGATATTCTGACGGTCAATGGGTTCTACGATCTCGTCGGCCAGACCAGCCGAATCGATCCCAGTAATGAGAAGTTCGGTTGGAGTGATCTCAGAAACGCATATATTACTGCATCTCACGGCGGATGGATTATTCATCTGCCTCGTCCGATGCCTATCGATTAAGGGGGGGGGTTAAAATGAAGAACATTTTTAAGAAGGTCTGGAAAGGAGCCTGTGATAAGATGTCCAAATCCATTGAAACTATCAAGGGGGCTATTAGCGAAGTCGTTCACGATCGGAATACTCGTGCAGTTGTCGGCATGACAGTTCTCGCTATTGGTGCAAGCATGCTTATCAGTGCGTACATGCCCCTTCCCGAAACAGTTTAAATAAGGAGGTTTATTCAAAATGAAAAAAACTGAACTGGCAACGAAGGCAAGCCAGATTCTTATGAAGTCCAAGCTGGGTCTCAAGAAACATTCTCCTGAGATCCTGATGGTTACCGGCATTGGTGTCGGTGTTGTTGCGGCGGTCATCGCGTGCAAGCAGACCGTAAAGGCAACTGAGATTCTTGAGAATTCTCGTAAGAGCCTTGAGGATATCGAGACTGTTAAGACCATGGCTGAAAATGGTGAAACCGAGTACACCGAAGAAGACTTTAAGAATGACCGTAAGACTGTGGCCATCCAGCTGACGGTTGGTATGATCAAGACTTATGCGGTTCCGGTGAGTCTTGGCATCGTTTCGATTGCATGCATTCTCGGTAGCCACCATATTCTCAAGAAACGTAATGCAGCTCTTGCGGCGGCGTTCTCTGCGCTTAGCACCGACTTCATGAATTATCGTAAGCGGGTAGTCGAGAAGTACGGTAAGGAAGCCGACTTCATGCTGAAAAACGGCCTGGAAAAGGAACTGGTCGCCCATCAGGTCGTAGATCCTGAAACTGGTGAAGTCAAGGAAACCCAGGAAGAGGTCATGAAGTATGACGGTGATAAGTTGAGTCAGTATGCCCGTGTGTTCGACGAGGTTGGCTCTACTCAGTGGACACCCTCCCCTGACCACAACAAGGCATTCCTGCTGATGGAACAGAATTACTTCAACGAACGAATCAAGACTCGCGGCTATATTTTCCTGAACGAGGTGTACGAGCGTCTCGGCTTCCGTCCGACCAAAACTGGCAGTATTGTCGGGTGGGTGTATAAGAATGCCGACTATGAGGGTATCGACTTTGGCATCTTCACGGCTCGCACTCAGAAAGCTCAGGATTTCCTGAATGGCGATGAACCTTCTATCATCCTGGACTTTAATGTTCAGGGTGATATCCTGACTCTAGTGACGGAAGGTGGCGTTTGGGACGAACTAAATGCCTAATCTACTCTGAAAGGACTTTTACTCATGAAAATCCGCATAATTGATGCTATATTAACATGTATATTGTGCTTTCTGACAGGTGCCGCAGTAATGCTGTGGTATACACAACTAATTGAAAAACCACAAGATCCACCTGTTGTCAAGGTCTATGTGATTGCTTCCGATAAAGAAGAAGAGGTCAAAATAGAATCTGATAAAGGAACGGAAGTCATCATTGAGGAGCCAAAGATCGAGAGAAAATGGTACTCCGAAGATGATGTCATCAATATGGCGAAGATGTGTTATGGGGAGAGCCTGAATCTTGCTGTTCAACATACTAATTATGGCGATCGCTCAGCAATATATCAGAGTGCCGAGACTATGTGGACAGTTCTCAATCGAGTTGATGCAGGTTATGGCGATATTTCAACTTGCATTAAGGCCAAGGGACAGTTCGTCGGATATAAATCCAGTAATCCTGTCACCAAGGAGCTTTATGAACTTGCCGAGCTTGTCATTGAGGATTGGTCAAACGGTGAAGAAATATATAGAGTACTTCCTCCCGAATATTTATACTTTCATGGCGACGGAAAGCACAACCATTTCACAACAAAATCTGGCGGCGGAATTGAGTATAATCACTCGATTCCTGACCCATTTCTGTAAGGGGTGAACAAGATGAAAAAGTTCTTGAAAAGAGTCAAGAAGTTTATGCAGGAAAAGATCGAAGCGGCAAAGCAGGTCATCGAGAATCCTGTTAGCAGGTTTGTCATTGGTTCTACGGCAATTGGTTTCGGAATCGCCATGGTCGCGACCTGCTTTATGCCCCGATTCAATTGAGGTGAGAAAATGAAAAAAAGTTTATATTTCGCCATCGGCTTGATCGTTGGTGCTCTTGGTGGAATCGGTGGCACGTACGTTTATATGATACGTAAGCAAGCTGAGACCCTGGCCGAGGTAACTGACCAACTTCGAGATTACTATTCCAAGAATCCTCAGAAGGCCTGTAAGTCTGAGGGTGAAGGCCATGGTGTTGAAGAGCCCGAGCCAGTCCATGAGAAGTCCTGCGACAGTGATCGAAAGTTCACTCAGGATGCTTACACTGATTACACCAAGTGTCGTCCGGTTCCCTTTAGAGTAGATACGGACGTTCACGAGGACGAAAACGGGGAGCTTATCGCTGAGACTACGGTCAAAATGGGGACTGAGGAAGAACTCGAGCCGTATTCCGTTTCTCCGGATGAGTTTGATTCCGATAACGGGTACAAAAAGATCATGCTCACGTGGTATGAGAAAAACAAGGTCTTGGCATATGACAACAATCCTCGTATCGTGATCGATCCTGAGAACTATCCGACGACAGTTGGTGACTTCGAGAATCATTTCGATGACTGGGAGCGCGACACTGTCTATATGCGAAATGATGTCGAGGAGATCGACTACGAGATTGATGCATGCCTCACCAACTATGATGAGATGATCAAGGTTCTCCCTTGGACCCAGGAAGATGAAGAGGAGGATGGGTCTATTGACAGCTGAGCAGATGTGGTTGGAATATTTCCGCTATCTGTATCAGATGGTCTGCGGCGATGACACAGTTTCCACGAAGTCAAAATGGGGTATGACCCTTGCGCACCTTTTTCAGACACCCTTCCGCTATAGTTATATTTCTATGGATGGAAACCGTCTCGAGGATGGCTTACGCTTGAGAGATCGTTTTGGTGAACAAAATGGATATTCTCAGCATCAGCTCACTCTCCTGGACGGGTATGAGTGTAGTGTTCTTGAGGTCATGATCGCGTTGGCGCTTCGCATGGAAGAAGAGACGATGTCCAGTAGCGAGTTTGGCGATCGTACGAACCAGTGGTTCTGGTATATGATCGTGTCTCTCGGTCTTGGAGGGATGACAGATGATAATTACGATCAAGATGAGGTTGAGTTTATCATCAATCGTTTCCTTGATCGAGAATATGACTCGGACGGTTCCGGAAGTCTCTTCTATGTTCCTGGTACAACAAAGGACTTTCGTCGCATTGAAATCTGGTATCAGATGTGCGAATATTTGAACACAATTCTTAAAGAAGGGAGATAAGTCCTCATGCTCGATTTCATGATGGTTGCCACTCGAACCAATCGAGCTGGGGGCATCGAAGTCTTTCCTAAATTTATCGTCAAGAGATCTTCAGACTTGATGATCCGTGGTAGTGACTTTTACGCTATCTGGATTCAAGAGCTGGGTTTGTGGTCTATGGACGAGTTTGATGCATTGAGGCTGATTGACCAGGAGGTTGAAGCATATTTCAATAAGATGCCTCCTGATCTTCAGTCCCGTGCAAAGGCATTCTACATGTGGGACGCCGAGAATGGCATGATCGATCGTTGGCATGCATATTGCCAGCGCCAGTGTCGTGATAACTATCACGTTCTGGACGAATCTCTAACCTTTGCAAATGCGGAGGTCAAAAAGAGCGATTATGTTAGTAAACGGCTCCCATATCCTCTCGAGGAAGGCGCTCATGATGCTTGGGATAAGCTGATTGGGACGCTGTATACTCCTGAAGAACGCCATAAGATCGAGTGGGCTATTGGTTCGATAGTAACTGGTGACAGCAAAAAGATTCAAAAGTTTTTGGTATTGTATGGCCCTCCTGGGTCTGGTAAGTCTACCTTACTGAACATTATCCAGCAACTCTTCGAGGGCTATTACAGTGTGTTTGATGCGAAGGCACTTGCAAGTGCCAGTAACCAATTTGCATTGGAGTCATTTAAATCGAATCCATTAGTGGCCATTCAGCATGATGGCGACCTTAGCCGAATTGAGGATAACACAAGGCTCAATAGTCTTGTATCTCATGAGACAATGGTCGTCAATGAAAAGCACAAGTCTTTGTATGAGACCAGATTTCGCTCATTCTTATTCTTGGGCTCGAATAAGCCTGTCGAGATCACAGATGCGCGATCTGGCATCCTCAGAAGACTGATTGACGTTTCACCAAGTGGAGAGAAAGTCCCGCTTAGAGAGTATAACAAACTTGTCAAGCAGGTTTCTTTTGAGCTTGGTGGAATTGCATCGCATTGCAGAGACGTATATTTGTCAGACCCCGAATACTATGATGCTTATATTCCTAAAGCGATGATGACCGTGACGAACTCGTTCTACAACTTCATGCAGGAGTTATATTCTGCTATGGGGGATAGGGACGGAATTTGCATGAAAGACGCTTGGGATATGTACAAGGCATTCTGTGAGGAAGCAAATGTCTACAAGCCTCTTCCGAGAAACAAATTCAAAGAGGAGATTTGCCTATATTTCCATGAGTATTGCGAGCGTTACTATCTTGACGATGGCACTCGTGTTCGTGGCTACCTCAAAGGGATCAAAATAGGCATGCTCAATGGGAATGAAAGTTCTCTTGAGGAGAAGTCTCCTGATAAGTCAGAAGGGTCAAAATGGCTTAGCTTCTCTGAGCATGATAAGTCTATATTTGACGAAGAATGCGCGCTCTGTCCTGCACAGTATGCAACAACCAACGAAACCCCAGCACTTCCTTGGAAGTCCGTAAAGACGCAACTAAAAGATCTCGATCCACATAAACTTCATTACGTGAAGGTGCCTCTTGAACATATTGTGATCGACTTCGATCTTAAGGTTGATGGCAAAAAGAACTTCCAAAAGAATCTTGAAGCCGCAAGCAAGTGGCCTCCGACATATGCAGAGCTCAGTAAGTCTGGCGAAGGTATTCATCTCCATTATTTATATTCTGGCGATCCCCTGCGCTTGAGCCGAGTGTATGACGAATACATCGAGGTGAAGGTATTCAATGGTGGTTCCTCCTTACGGCGTATGCTAACAAAATGCAATGATCTGCCGATTAGTCCGATTAGCAGCGGATTACCATTAAAGGAGGAGAAACCAGTGGTAAATCTCGATAAAATCAAGTCGGAAAAAGGCCTTCGGATCATGCTGTTGCGTAACATCAACAAGGAAATTCATGCAGACACAAGATCCAGTGTAGACTTTATCTACAAGATCCTTGAAGATGCTTACAATTCGGATATGAAGTACGATGTATCAGATTTGAGCAATGCAGTCTTGGCCTTAGCAGCTTCCAGCACGAATCAGTCAAAATACTGTATTAAATTGGTCAATAAGATGCATTTCAAATCTGCTGAGCCTGTAGAAATGGAGAACGCGAGTAAGGACGAAGACGACCCGCTTGTGTTCTTCGACTGTGAGGTTTATCCTAACCTGCTTCTCATTAACTGGAAGCAACAAGGTGAAGGTAAGACTATCACGCGCATGATTAATCCGAGCCCGCTTGAAGTGAAAGCGCTTATGAATATGAAACTGGTTGGGTTTAACTGCCGGCGTTACGATAACCATATTCTCTATGCGAGAATGTTGGGGTATACGAACGAGCAGATCTTTGAACTCAGTCAAAACATCATCAGTAATAAGCGCTCGAACGCCCTCTTTGGATCTGCCTACGATATTTCGTATACGGACGTTTACGACTTCTGTTCGAAGAAGCAGTCTCTGAAGAAGTGGGAAATTGAGCTCGGTATTCATCATCAGGAGATGAGTTTGCCTTGGGATCAGCCTGTTCCTGAAGAACTCTGGGAGAAGGTTGCTGAATATTGCGATAATGACGTTCTTGCAACAGAAGCAGTCTTCAACAAAAACCAGGGCGATTTTGCAGCACGTAAGATTCAGGTGGAGCTGGTGCACAAGCTTCACGGAATGCGTGCAACTGTCAATGATACGACTAACACTCTTTCTGGTCGGATTATATTTGGCAAGAATAAGTCCCCTCAAACCCATTTCAACTACCGCGACCTGAGTCAGCCTGTTCCTCCATCAAAATACAAAGAGTATCGAGAACTCTTTGGACCGGACTATGAGTTCCATATATTCGATGCGGGGGGTCTACCCACATTCGAACTTTTCAACCCGGAAATCGACTACCCCGAAGGATATTCCATCCTGCCTTTCTTCAAAGGTTACAAATTCGAGCGGGGTGTCTCGACTTATTTGGGCGTTGAGATCGGAGAAGGCGGCAAGGTCTTTGGCGCACCTGGTATGTACGGTAATCTCTGGGATGGTGATGTTGCCTCTATGCATCCTCACAGTATGATATTCGAGTGTGTGTTTGGCCCCGAGTATACCAAGACCCTTGAGGAGCTTGTAGATGCTCGTGTGGCGATTAAGCATCATGATTTCGAACTGGCAGGGACGTATCTGAGTGGCGCATTAAAGCCGTTCCTGACTGAAGAGCTTGCCGACAGTCTTGCACAGGCTCTGAAGATTGTTATCAACAGCATTTATGGTCTGACCAGTGCGAAGTTTGATAACCTCTTCCGGGATCCGAGAAATATCGATAACATTGTGGCAAAGCGTGGTGCTCTGTTCATGACGCTTCTGAAGCAGGAGGTCGAGAAGCTCGGATACAAGGTGGCGCACATTAAGACTGACTCGATCAAAATCCCCGATGCAGACGATCGTGTCCGTGAGTTTGTCATCCGATTTGGCATGGAGTACGGTTATAAGTTTGAAACCGAAGCTGAATTTGAGAAGTTCTGTCTGGTCAACAACGCAGTCTACATCGCCAAGTACAAGACTCCGAAAAAAGACAAAAAGACAGGCGAGCCTATCTGGTGGACTGCTACCGGTGCTCAGTTTGCTGTGCCTTATGTCTTTAAGACTCTATTCTCGCATAAAGAGGTCACATTCAATGACTTCTGCGAGGCCTTTGCCGTTCAGAATTCTGCTTTATTCCTTGATTTCAATGAGTCAATGACGGATGTAAGTGATCTCGAGAAGCAGAGAAAGAAACTGATCGACAAATATCGTGACAAGCAGACGGGTGAGTGGACTGACAATGCCGCTATGGCGACTGTAGAAGGTCTTGATGCGGATATCGCTAAGGGGCATAGTCTGCAGTTCGTGGGTCGCATCGGTCAATTTACACCTGTCGAACCTGGCTGTGGCGGAGGCATTCTACTCCGTCAAAATACCGACAAGTTCGGTAATATCAAGTATGATTCTGCTGGTGGAGCTGATGGCTACCGCTGGATGGAGTCCGAAGTAATTCGTGGAACCCCGATGGAAAACCGTGTCGATATGAGATTCTACACCTCTCAGGTCGATGCTGCTATTGAGGAAATTGCGAAATATGGCGACGCGGAGTGGTTCATTAGTGATGATCCTTATATTCCGCAGGCTACCCCTTGGCAAATGGCAGATCAACCTTGGGATGATCATGCCGATAAACTTTTTGCAGTACGGTAAAACCGATTGCATATAAAATCATTTTAAAGGAGAACTATTATTATGGCTAACATCAACGCTGAGAACATCTATTTCGAGAATGCCGAGATCATCTTCAGAAACTTTTCCGGTCATCCTGGCAAGTACTCCCGCAATCAGGAAAAAGCTCCTCGCACATTCTCTGTCCTGATCGACGATCCCGATATGGCGCAGAAGCTGTCCGATGACGGTTGGAATGTTCGTATTCTGCGGCCTCGTAATGAGGGTGATGAGCCCCGTCATTGCATCGATGCGACGATCAATTTCAATTTCTGGAAGAAGCCCGAAGTCTATATGATCTGTGACGGACGAAAGACTCGGATGGATGAAGAGGACCTCGATATTCTCGACGGAGCTGACATCGTGACTGCCGACATTGTTTTGCGGCCTCGTCTGTGGGACGATAATGGCGAAACTCGAATCAAGGCGTATCTGCAGGAGCTGTATGTGACGATCCAGCAGAGCCATTTTGCGGCTAAGTATGCTGATATGTAAGTAAAATCAAAATGGGTGCCTTATAAGTGGATAAATATTATTTTCATTTTAAAATGAAAGGGCCAAGCGGCTCCAATATTTTTGCAGCAACCATTTAATAAGGTTAAATGTCTTAAAAGCAGCCCATCGCGATACCCCATTAGCTCAGCTGGTCAGAGCAGTCGGCTCATAACCGATCGGTCCTGGGTTCAAGTCCCCGATGGGGTACCAACGGAGGACTAGCCGCCCTTCGATACATAAATAGCGGCTTTAATAAAAAATTTTGATGAGGTGAATCAAAATGAGTATGAAAGGTTGGGCACGACAGGAGATACTATTAGCAAAGAATAGGGTGAGTGATGCAGAAGCAAAAGCATATATGGAGGGGTGCTATGATTCTGCTCTCAAGGCTTACGATTCTCTCATGAGAGACGGGCATAGCGGCGAGAGCTTTGCCGTTACTCGAAATATTCTCGAGAAGCTTCTGTATGAGATCCCGTTGGCTCCCGTAGAGGACAGACCTGAGATGTGGAATGGGCCTATGTTCGCTGGGAATGAGGGGATTTACCAGCACAAGCGGCTCCCGAGTCTCTGCAAAGCAGTCAATAAGCGCACCGGGCGAGTGATCGTATCTGACCATAACCGGGTAGTCTGCAGGCATCTTCCGGATCGCGGTGGTGAATTCTATAACGGGTTCATTTCGGATGTAGTCGACGGTCTGTATCCCATTGCCTTCCCGTATCAACCGACCAGAAAGAAATTCGTCGCATATGTGAATGACTTCCTGATGGATCCGGCAAATGGAGACTTCGATACCATGCATCTGGTTTCCGTTCGGACTCCTGATGGCGAGTTACGACCGCTTAACTTCTACTATAAAGAGGTCGACGGGCACTGGTGCATGATCACGCTTGACGAATGGGCTGGCCGCAAAAAGAAGGCCTTTGAGATGAATAAGGAGAAAATCGCAAAAAAAACTCCTCCTATTATGGAGGTGAATGCGAGTGAAAATGGATGATAATAGTGCAACAGTTCTGTTAGCACTGATTGCATTACTGTTCATATTCGGGTTGCGATTCATTTACAAATGAGAGATTGAGGGTCAAATGGCCCTCTTTCTCTTTTATCCTCTTAGAAAGGAGGTTTAAAATGGGTGTATGGCAAATAATGCTGGACCCAGATTTACGCAGACACGATCCCCATATCTCTATGATTTTCAGTTGGATAGTTTGGCTAAAATGCAAACAGGGTGTATCCTTAATGGAGGCACTGGGAGCGGAAAATCAAGAACTGCTCTCGGCTATTTCTTTCAACTTAATGGCGGTGACCTACGGCGAAAAGATTCGTCGATGCGGAAGAGACCTTTGGATCTCTATATTATCACCACGGCCGCTAAAAGGGATCGAAAAGAATGGGAAGGCGATATGGCCCCTTTTCTTATCACAACTAACCCCGGAATATCAGTGTATGAACACAAGGTTACGGTGGATTCCTGGAATAATATCGGGAAATACACAGATATATATGGAGCATTTTTCATCTTCGACGAAGATCGAGTCACAGGATACGGAGCCTGGGTTAAGTCCTTCCTTAAAATCAGTAGACGAAATCAATGGATTATTCTGTCCGCCACGCCTGGAGACACGTGGATGGACTACTGCCCTGTCTTCATCGCTAATGGTTTCTACAAAAATAAAACAGATTTCTGCACTCAACACGTTATATGGAGCCGTTTCACAAAATTTCCAAAAATCGATCGCTATTTTAATACCCGACGATTAGAGCGGCTAAGAGATAAAATCCTCATCGGTATGGATTTCGATCGTCAGACGATTCCACATCATGAGGATGTCTTCTGTAACTACTCACATATGGAGTATAAGACATTTATTCGGGAGCGCTTCAATATGTGGACGAACGAGCCGGTCAAAAATGCGGCAGAACTCTGTTATGGCATGCGACGAATTGTAAATGAGGATACAGATCGCCAAGTAAAGCTCATGGAGATCTTCGAGGATCACCCAAAGCTCATCATATTCTATAACTACGATTACGAACGCGCTATATTACTCGACTTGTTTGGTAATGTCGACGGATGCGAGATAGGAGAATGGAATGGACATGCTCATCAGGAGGTGCCAGACGGACCGGAATGGGTTTACTTGGTACAGTATAATGCCGGAGCCGAGGGCTGGAACTGCATCACAACCGATACCATTGTCTTTTACTCCCAGACATATAGCTATAAGCAACTCGAGCAGGCTTGTGGACGCATCGATCGACTTAACACGCGGTTTGTGGACTTGTACTACTTCCATCTTAAATCTCGATCCGGAATTGACGCGGCTATATCCCGCGCATTAGCTAACAAAAAGAAGTTCAATGAGGGCGCTTACATGCGGAAAATGCAGATTCAATTCGATCAAAATACATGAAAGGCGGATTAAGACATGAAAAAGACACAACTGGAGTACTCAAACTGCTATGATGAGATGGCTTGGCAGGATCTGGCAGTATTTGGTGTATGCACTGGCAAGATCAAAATGGAGGATAAGGATCCTTATGTGCATGTTGACTGCGTAAATTGTCCTTATTGGGTTTCTGTGCATGCTCCTAAGAAAGGAAGGGTGTCTTTGTGAGCGATTATAGTCGGATTAAGCGGATTGTTATTAGAAAGCCGGTTTCTCCTGAGGATATTGAGAAGGCGGTAGGGCTCTTAGTTTCTTCTAACAACCGGCAAAATTTCATTAAATTATAAAGGAGTTGGTCAAAATGGATAAGAAAATCGTGTACACCATCACTGTCCGGACAAATGCTGATGGAATTCGGGCTGCCGCGATCGTTAAAAATGAGCAGGATGACGAGACTATGACCTCAAAGCTCACTATGGCCTTCGCCCAGGAAGATCTGGATCTGCTCATGAAGATTCTCGACGGTAAAGTGCCGATTAGTAACGCGATGGGTGGTGGAGTGAGTGGCAATTAAGCTCGAGGTTGAGGAGTATTGCAACGCCTGTCGGAATTTTGAGCCTGAGAGTGTCAAACGTTCAGATCAAATTGACATTATCGTGCAATGCGAGCATCGCCAACAGTGCAAATTTCTTGCTCAATACCTCTCAAAACAGATTTTAAATGGGAGGTTTGGTCAAAATGGGCGAATTTAAGTACTCAACTCCTGGGGTTAACAGGTTTTTGAGAGATGCCAGAGATGCAACTTGGCATAAATACCGCGGATATTCCAAGGTTGAGTTCATTTGGAAGGGTGCCGTCTATCAGTTGGTCTCCACTGGTGACTTCTATAAGCTCGATTACACCGGTATGCCCATGCTTGTTAGGCCTTTTCCGACTGAATATAAGGGTGAAACTTTCCTGAGTGTCTCAATTGCTGATCAGAGGAACTATTATGTGTCCTCCAGAAGGCAACTTCGACTCAAAGATCTCGTCTGGGCAGCATTTGGAGACCGAGATTTGCCTAAAAATCACCATGTTGTATGCAAAAATGGCAATTACAGAGCCTGTGGAATCGATAATTTGGAGGTGAAACCAAATGGAGTACCCCGAAAAAGAAGTCTATTATAAGGATTACTGCTCAAAATGCAAGTTTAAGGACGTTGATGAGGGTGATGATCCTTGTAACGACTGCTTAAACCATCCCGCAAACCTTAATTCTCATAAGCCGACGGAGTTTAAGGAGGCAAAATGAGCGATTCTTATATTGAAGATCGCATTGGATACCTCCGAAAGAAGCTCTTAGTTCACTCAATCATCTATTATCGGCTTAATGAGAGCATCATTTCTGATCAGAAGTGGGCCGAATGGGCTGTAGAGCTCGAAAAACTCTGTGCTGAACACCCAAAAGAGGCTCAACGGGCGTTTCTGGCAGAGGAATTTCAGGATTTCGACCACTCAACTGGCTACAATTTGCCGCTCGAGACTCCTTGGGCGGTGCCTGTGGCTCTTGGGTTGGTCGAATATGACAAGAAAATGAAGATGGAACATGGCTAAAACTCGTAAATGCGATGAATGCGCATGCCAAGGCATCTGCAAAATTGAAGATACTTATAGACGCATTGCAAAAGAAATCGACAACGTTTTACGGAGAAGAATAAACAATGCACTGTAAACCCCATAATGGGTAAGGAATTCATTAATGATTAAGGAGGCAAATCAAAATGGCAGAGCTTAAGGATAGCGGGAACCGGAGAGAATTTGAAAGCGGCGCTGTGAGAGACATGCAAGAGGGAAAAGGACGTATGGATCTCATTCCATGGGGAGTTGCGCTCAAAATTCGGGGAGAGATGTATGATCTATTTTATACAATCCACCCTGGATATGAGGTCGAGGATGGCAAATACAAAGTTGTGCCGGCTTGGGGAGCTCTTGATCCGATTACAGAGTATGCAAACAGCATGGATCGTGCGTTAAATGATTACGTACGTAGCGATGTTCAGAGCATGATGACACCGAAGAATACTCTTCGGACGATCGAGGATCTCTTTGTCAAAATGGCAGCTACCTTCATCATGTATCAGCAGCTCGTTGGGGATCCGGCGTGGGGTCTAAATGAATGTGGTTTCGATGGATTTCCGATCAATGATGAGTATATGATCGAGAAGCTCCTCAATTGTGAGTGGTCAAATGCAATGCTTCAGGTTGCAAAGCATTATGAGGATGGGGCTCATAAGTACGCAGAGAACAATTGGCGCAAGGGTATGAAGCCTAACATCTACTTCGATTCTGCTATGCGGCATTTTGTGAAGTGGCTCTATGGGATGACAGATGAGCCCCATGATCGTGCATTCGTATGGAATTGTATGTGCGGTGCTTGGGAGGCACGGCAGGAGTATGTGGAGCTCGTGCGGGAGGATGCGAAAGTGAGTTGCAATCCTCAGGAAGGTGCAGGCTGTTCTTGCGATCCTCAGCCTACTGCATGGCGCGCTGAGGACCTCTACAATGCATACGGAAATCATCCGGTATAAGTATACCAGATTAGGGTTAAAATGCGTCAGAGAGGCTTAGAGCGCGAAATGGAGGGTGTTTTGGAATTATATTTAATCATTTACAGAAAAGATGGCAAAATGGATTATCTGGCTACTCTGAAAGACAACTGGAAAGATGCACTTTGTGAATTCATGCATGATATTGTCAGAATGGATAACAACAATCTAATAGATCTTTATAAGAAATCCATTACTACGCTCGCACTTCCAGATGCCATTCAACTTATGTATGTTTTTAGTGGTAAGAATATAACTATTGCAGATATCTTTACTGGCATGCAAGGGCTCGACTCGGCCGAGTCGAGGATATCTCGTGAGAAAATCATTATCTATTATGGGGTAAACCCACAAATTTAAGGAGGTTTTCTTATGAAGATGAAAGAAATTAAGGAGAAAAGCATTAAATTCGTGAAGGAGAATAAGGGTGTTCTTATTCCTACTGCGGCTGTGGCTATCTATGGACTTGTAATGTATGGCATCGGAATGAAAGACGGCAACAATATAGGTACCACTTGGGCGAAAGAACGTTACGCAGATGATATTCGCATCGGCGAGTTCACACGTGACCTCGAAAATCAGCCTGGTCAGTACACATTTGACCGATTCGTTAACGAGAATCGTTTCAATGGAAAGATGAACAGCTTCAATAAGGCGGTTGAACTCCTTAGCGATCCTGAAAACACGAAAAATGTCACTGGAATTATCATTTGTCGGAAGGAAAACGACTGAAAATGTGGGGTTGAGGGCTCGGAAACGGGCTCTCTTCCTTTTAAATTTAGCAAAATATAGGTCAAAATGGCCTTTTTAGAGGTGAAAATTCATGAAAAGACGGTACCAAAGGTGGTTTTCAAGACTGATTTTGGGCGTATTTTTCCTGTCAATGATCACTTTAGGAGTCTTTGCGATCGGCAATTTACATGCAAAAGCATGCGAATTTGAGCTCGATGAGGGCATCGCATGGGGTCAAAATGGGCTTTATTACATGCCTGCAGAGGTCATTTCGGAGGGCGATTGGCAGGCTTTTAGGGGCTCAAATGGCATGGTTTACGAGTGGTTTGGGAGGGTTTCAGAGACCTCGGAATACCTTCTAACCATGGATTCTAAGGGGACAAAAAAGTGGTTTGATGACGAAATTTTGGTCATTTGGAGGGTTCAAGAATGAACTATTTAAAAGTAATTTTCCCACTGATGATGGTCGTTGGAGCCTTCGGAAGTATGATCGTGAGTCTCAAAAACGAGGGCTTTTCGGCGACTGGATTACAGTGGTTAGGGGCTTGTTTGCTCTATACTGCACTCACTTTGAGGAATATGTAAAATAGGCAAATTTTGATGGATTTTTGGGGCAGATTTGCAGTTATTTTCTGGCACTGAAAAATGACCATTTTTAGGCAATTTTTGGCATATTTTTGAGGTGCTGCAAAAAGTGAATTTTATGGGCCATTTTATGGGACAAAAATCTTTTATGGGCCAAAAATTTGGCCTATTTTTAATTCGCGAAAATAACACGCCTCGGAAAAATCGCATTTTTTGGGACAAAAAGTGGTCTTATGGGCCAAAAAAGTGGTCCGGAAAAAATTTTTGGCCCACGCTCAAACCGTTGCGGCACAAGGGTTTCAGGGTTTTTTGGGCCAAAAGTCCATTTTTTAATTTAATTTGTCTCAGAAATTGAATATTATAATAAAAATAATTGAAAAATTTTTGGCCTTTTGGCCCATAGCCTATTTTTGAGTGAAATTTTAGGCAATTTTTCGAGTATTTTTGTGATGGTCAAAATGAGGCAAATTTTGGATGATTTTTGAGCTAAAATTGATGAAATTTTTAGGGAGGTCAAAATGGGCTTTATTTGGTTTCTTTTATGCATCATGACGATGATTTTCTGGGTGAAGCTTGGCGATCCTGGGTATCTGGAACTGGCAAAGTTATTTGCAGTCTTGACATGCGTTGCTGAGTTGACTACACCCTTTGCTGATCGGATCCGATCTCGAAGAGACTGGCTGAAAGTCGACATGGCTATGAAACAGTGGACATATGACAAGATGAAGGGAGAAAAACATGATTAAGGTTTTAGTCGTTGTCATTGCATGGCTCATCGGAATGATGATCTCTGTTGCTGCAAGCGATGGTTATACAAAAGTTGAGCCGATTGCTTATGCATATACGGCCGGATTTGCGATTGCGCTTGGACTTGGACTCTGGATTGGCGGGTAAGGTCAAAATGAGCTGATTTAAAATTCGCGAAAAAATCACGCTCTTTTATGGAGGGGAAAGTAAATAATGGGCGACTTTTATTGAGATTCTCCTTTTGAGAGATTGTAGCTTAAATTGGCAAGAGCACCCCAGTAATGGGAAGGTTATGGGTTCGATGCCCATCAATCTCTCTTCCCTTTATCTTTTGCGAGAGGTGGATCAAAATGGCAGGAAAGGAGAACAAGTTCCAAGCGGACTTAATCAAAGAAATTAAAAAACGATTCCCTGGAGCGATCGTCTTGAAGAATGATTCAAGTTATCTTCAAGGCATTCCTGATCTGACTGTGCTTTGGAATAATTGCTGGGCGCTTCTTGAATGCAAGCGTGAGGATAAAGCCAAACATCAGGCAAATCAGGATTTTTATATTAAGATTGCAGATGGGATGAGTTTTGGGCGTTTCATCCATCCCGAGAACAAGGAGGCAGTCCTCGATGAAATGGAACGATCATTCAAAGTTTGAAGATAAGCATTCGTTTCTTAGTCCGAGCAAACATACATGGCTTCGCTATGATATGGATACTCTCAAGGAACGGTATTTCAATGAACTTGCAAAACAACGCGGTACTCAGTTACATGAATTCGCTGCTACATGCATAAAGTTGCGCCAGAGGTTGCCTAAGCAACCCAAGACTCTTAACATGTACGTGAACGATGTAATTGGGTACTGCATGGATCCGGAAGTTCTTTTGTTTTATTCCCCCAATTGTTTTGGCCATGCTGATGCAATTGGAATTCGAAAGAACTTTCTTAGGATCTTTGATTTGAAAACTGGAGTTGTCCCGGCGTCTATGGAACAACTCATGATTTATGCTGCTTTATATTGCTTAGAGTACAAAGTAAAGCCAACCTCATTGGATGGTATTGAGCTTAGAATCTATCAAAATGATCAGGTTCTCTGTTGCAATCCTGATCCTATTGAGATCCTCGATATTTGCGAAAAGATTGTGCAGTTTGATGCTGAGCTGAGCCGAATTCAATTAGAGGAGGGATGAGCGCATGAGCCTTGCAGATGAGATCCGTGGCTACTATGGATGCGCTGCGGATGAAGAACAACTGATGCATTATGGTATCAAGCGCCGTTCCGGCCGATACCCTTGGGGAAGTGGTGAGAATCCTTATCAGCATAGCAATGACTGGCTTTCTCGTGTAAACGAGTTTAAGAAGCAGGGTATGAATGAGAAGGAAATCTGCGATGCTATGCAGGTAGACTCTGTTAAAGAGCTCCGTCTGCTGATGCGTATTGCCTCTAATGAGCGTAAGATGGATCGCGTTGCAACTGTGCGTTCCATGATGGATCACGGTCAAAATGTCTCTGAGATTGCTCGAGAGCTTGGCGTCAATGAATCTTCTGTTCGTAGCTGGCTAAATGAAAAGTCTGTTGAGCGTACCGAGGCTCCTACCAAGACTGCCGAGATTCTTAAAAAAGAACTCGAGAGCAAGAAAATGTTGGACGTTGGTGCACAGGTTGAATCTGAGCTTGGCGTGAGCCGCGACACACTCGATACTGCCATTCGAATGCTGGAAGCTGAAGGATACCAGCGTTATGGTGTTGGCGTCGCACAGGCCACCAATAATAAGCTTCGCACCACTGTCGAGGTTCTGGCCAACCCTGAATATGATCAGGCTTATGCCTATAAGAACATCGGTGAGATTGAATCTGTTGCAGATTATCATTCTACCGATGGCGGTGTTCGTTGGGATAAGAGAGAATATCCTGCCAGTATTGATAGCGGCCGTGTCGAGATCAAATATGGTGATCAAGGCGGATCTGATATGGATGGTGTTATTCTCATTCGCCCCGGCGTGAAAGATCTTGATCTTGGCAATAGCCATTATGCTCAGGTTAGAATCATGGTTGATGGAACCCACTATCTGAAGGGTATGGCCATGTATTCTGATGAGATTCCTGATGGTAAGGATATTGTCTTTAACACCAACAAGCCTACCGGCACACCGTTTGGTAAAGTACTGAAGAAGATTAAAGAAGATCCTGATAATCCTTTTGGTGCTTTGATTAAGGCTGGGGGCCAGAGTTGGTATGAAGACGAAAATGGCGAGAGGAAGCTTGGCGCTATTAACAAACTGAAAGAAGAAGGCGATTACGAGAAACAGGCAAGAAGCTTGTCATCTCAGTTTCTTTCTAAACAGCCAATTGAGCTCATCAACCGTCAGCTCAATGAGCAGTATAAGATTTACAAGGATCAGTATGACGAGATTGCATCTTTAACTAATCCAACAGTAAAGCGCAAGCTCCTTAATGACTTTGCTGGGTCTTGTGATACTGCCGCTGTAAGCTTGAAAGCTGCTGCATTGCCTGGCCAAACAACTCAGGTGCTTCTTCCTTTGCCCAAGATCAAAGAGAATGAAGTTTATGCGCCCAACTACGAGAATGGCACTAAGCTTGCACTTGTGCGTTTCCCGCATGCAGGAACCTTTGAGATTCCTGTTCTTACTGTTAACAACAATGATAAACAAGGCGAGAAATTGCTCGGCCCCTCTGTAACTGATGCAATTGGTATTAATCCTAAGACTGCTAAACAGCTATCTGGTGCAGACTTTGATGGTGATACTGTTGTTGCTATTCCTACTGGAAAGAATGGTATTAATATTCAGCATAAGAAGTACCTCAAAGAACTTGAGAACTTCGATCCTGAGATCTATGCTATTCCAGAAGGCTCTAATATCAAAGTCATGGGCAAGAAGTATCAGCAACAGCAAATGGGCGTTGTATCTAATCTTATAACAGATATGACACTTCGCGGCGCACCTGATGAAGAGATTGCCAAGGCTGTTAAACACAGCATGGTCGTCATCGACGCGGTTAAACACAAGTATGATTACCGCCAGTCTGCAAAAGACAATGACATTGCTGCATTAACTAAGAAGTGGCAACGTTGGATTGACGACAATGGTGATGTTCACTATGGCGGCGCATCTACAATTGTATCACAACACAAGCAGACTGATGACGTACCCGAGCGCAGAGGATCTGGCGTCATCGATAAGGAGACTGGTAAGGTTACCTATAAGGAGTCTGGTCGATTGATATGGGACCGAGAGACCGGGGACTACCGCCGGGATAAGGAAGGTAATCCAGTCAAGGCAACTACCAAAGTTCCTAAGATTCTGAATCGCGAAGATGCGCATGAACTTTCTTCCGGACATCCAAAAGAAGAAGTATACGCGGATTTCGCAAACCAAATGAAGGCCCTGGCTAACCAGGCCCGTAAGGAAATGATTAATACCCCCCGTCTTGAATATAGCCCATCTTCTGCAAAGACCTATGCCGAGGAAGTCAACTCCTTGAACAATAAGCTAGGGAAAGCCCAGTTAAATATCCCCAAAGAACGAAGAGCCCAGGCTATAGCAAATTCAATTATTACTGCCAAGACAGAGGCCTATCCTGAGCTTAAAGATAAGGATAACAAGAAGGAACTTGACAAAGTTAAACAGATTGCCATCAATGATGCCCGTGCACGTGTTGGTGCATCTAGCAAGGGTGCAAAGATTGACATTACTGAGAAAGAATGGACTGCTATCCAATCTGGCGCCATCAGTGATTCTAAGCTAACACAGATCTTTAGATTCTCCGATATGGATAAAGTTCGTTCTTATGCAATGCCAAAAGCTTCTACTGCTATTAGCAGTTCTAAACAGTCTCGAATCAAAGCAATGTCTGCAAACGGCGCAACGAATGCACAGATTGCAGAAGCTTTAGGGGTTTCGCCTTCGACTGTTGCTAAGTATTTAAATGGAGGTGAAACTAAATGAGTCGAGCTGTTGCATTGACAACCTTCGATAATCCTTATGATCCTTTTGATGACTTTACCAACTGGTGGAGATTCGATACGGATCATGGATACAACTCCTGTGGCTATCTTGCTCGTCTTGCCCGTACTACGGACCAGTTCTCTGATAAAGAGAATGCGACTGAAATTGAAAGAGCAATTGATCAGATTATCGCTGTCGATCCATTTGGAATTTACAAGAAGATTGTGAAAGAAGAATGATTTGATGAATAAACTAATCATTTTGAGTAAATCTATTTTGATTAGGCCTCAGCTCTTGTCCATTTTGACGGGGGAGGGGGTCGGGTCAAAATACCCCCCCTATGCAT